>MDTC01037945.1_pt1 | contig 129322 bp, 119 predicted proteins | sample 811181 | NCBI WGS metagenome assembly MDTC01 (sample SAMN05326644, study PRJNA326480) | marine metagenome | isolation source: seawater | place: Pacific Ocean: North | collected 2011
ATAATGCGCGACCTGTCTTGAGGAACAAGACAACCAGTCAATTGCGGGGTGGAGCAGTCTGGTAGCTCGTCGGGCTCATAACCCGAAGGTCGTAGGTTCGAATCCTGCCCCCGCTACCAAATAGAAAGGCGAATCAAGCGTACAGCTGATTCGCCTTTTTTGTTGCTCGCAACCATCGATCGGCAACCCGCCTCCACACTTACTACCAGTTTATTTGCGCGCCGCCGTGAATAGGTGGCAGGTCAAGGGGAGACAAAATACCCGCCTTGCCATCACAGACAGCAGGTATGGCATTCACAATGCGGTTCGCCGCCGAGGCGTTACCACCGCCTGCCGGGCCGGGTTCGATGCGGTCGTGGCCGTGATAGCTCACAACCAGATCCGGCGTGCCGGTGATCATCAATTGATGGCAACCCTGCCCCTCCGGCGGGTAGGGCCAGTCAGGGGCGCAGTCATCGTCAATGCGGGTCACATGCTCAACAACAATTCGCGCCCTGCCGTTCACCATGCCGCGCACTTCAAACCGGAAGGCGCCCTGGGTACCGGCTTCAAATTCGCCCATGCCGTCAACCTGAATGCTTCGCTCAAGCGCAACGCGCTCCACATGCGTCTCGATGCTATCGAGTGTCACATCCAGCGCCTCGGCGACAATCGCCACCATCGGCGCCCAGACGATTTTCAGCGCGTCTTCCTCCAGCATACGCGGCAGCGTATCCATACTGAGGCCAAAACCAATGACATTGCGCACGACGTCTGGCGCATCATAGAGGCCGTAATTGAAGATCTCCTGCATACGAATTTCTTCAATGCCCGACGCTACGCCGCTGACCAGTATCGGCATAATATCCATCGCCCACCCCGGATCGACACCGGAGATGAATACCGACGCATTATGCTGCTCGCAGATTTGCTGAATCGGTCCGACGGCTTCCGGTATACCCACCTTGGGAAACAACAGGGGATAAAACGCGGTAGACACAACATTCACCCCGGCGGAAAGGCAGCCGATCAGCTCCATAAAAGCCGCCTCCCCGCGCGTATCGGCATTGGCGGCATAGACCACGGCATCGATACCACTGGATATCAGCGACTGCCAGTCATCGGTCGCAGCAACGCCGCAGGGAGACACCCCGGCCAGCTCGCCCGCATCCCGCCCCACCTTGGCAGGATTGGACACCACCACACCGACCAACTCCAACTCACGATGACTCAGTACTGCGCGGATTGCAGGGCGGCCAACATTGCCCGTCCCCCAGACAACGACTTTTCTCATTATTCACTCCCTATCAAACTGAAGAGGCCCCTCAGAAGGTCCATGTTATGTCGGCACCGATAAGCCGGGGGTCGCCGTAGCTCTGATTAAACGTGCCGATGGAATCCGTCACCGCAACGGTCGCATTAATAAAGCGCTCGTCGGTGAGGTTGGTGGCATACGCGCTGATGCGATAGTCGCCATCCTCGTTTTGCCAGCTTAGCCGTACATCGATAAGCACATAGCCATCGGCGCCAGCGTTGTCGTTGTCAACGGCATAGACTTCCGCCGAGGTTCCATCCAAGCCGAAAAATACGTCACCCTTGTAACTGATATCGATACGCGGCGTAAAAATGCCGACTGGCGAGGGGATGCTGGCCTGAAAGCCCAAAGAGGCACTTTCCTCCGGTGCCGCGGGAAAGGGCTCATTGCTGCGATCGACGTCGACCCGGCTGTTGCGAACAGAGAGTTCTTTCAAATCGGTGTCGTTGAATTCTTTGTAGTAGTAGTTGTTATTACTGTAATTCAGACTGAGCAAGGCACCGGGAAATGGCAACCAACTGAGTTCAAACTCGGCGCCCTGAATGGCAGATCGCCCGGCGTTGGTAAACACAACAATCAGATTACCGTCGGAATCCTGCGACACGGTGACCAGCTGCATATTCTTGTAGTCCATCTCATAGGCAGCGAGGTTAAAGCGCATTCGCTTATCGAATAAATCCATTTTGATGCCGAACTCAGTGTTCGCCACTTCCTCCGGCTCGATTCTGGCAAGTCCATCCACACCACGAGGTTCTGAGAATCCCGACTTAAAGCCCTCGCTGTAAGTCGCATACAGCGACACATTGTCAAACAGCGTGCCCTCCAGTGCGCTTTCATCAAAGAAGTAGCCCAGCGAAACCGTCGGCGTCAGTTTGCTGAAGGTCTCATCCGCCTGATACGAGGAAGGGTTAGCATCATCAAACTTGTAATCAACCAGGCCATCACCATTTCTGTCGCGAAACACATTGGTCGCGATCCCGACAGGGTCCTCCAGCCAAGACCCAAGGAACGTGAACAAGCCATCTGTTTGCCCGCCGGTAATCGGGTTCAGCAAGCCGGGCGCCGACAACGGAATAAAACGCGGATCGGCCGCCTGCAAGCGCGCAGTAAGATCGTCAAAATCGGTTCCCGTCACCAGCAGATCCGACTTTCGTGTTTCCTCGGTATATCGGGCCCCCAAGGTCAGCTGCAGAGAGCGACTGAGGTCATACGAAGCCTGAAAAAACGCCGCGTAGGTTCTGTTGTCCAGCTCGAAATCTGACTTCAGCAAAGGGTTGCCGGTGAGCGCGCCAACAATAGGAACCGTCCCCGCCGCAGACATTGGCCGCGTTGGGTCTTGCCCGGTCGCCAGCTGCGTCAAACTGGATAAATCGATACCGACTAGATTGGTAAGAAGAGTGAAGGTCTCGTTATTGTTCTCTTCAGCGAAAAACAGCCCCGTCGTAAAGTGCAGTCGATCCGAAAATGCCGACCCGTTGAGCTGAAGCTCCAGACTATAGGAACGACGGATACTGTCATCGGTAAAATACGCCTCGTTATACTCAGCCGGACCGCCATCATTATCGGCCGATTGAATCGGCGACTCTCGAGCGTTGCGAAGCCCCAATATCGCTTTCAACGAGTAGCTCTCGTTGATATCCCAGCTTAGCGTGCTGCCAAACAGAATGGATTCGAAGCCGTGGTCCAGCATCGGGTTTTCCCCTTTGTCGGCCCTCAGGTCTCCCTGTTGCTCACGGCTGTTCGACTCACAGTTCTCGCGGTAGGCCCTTCCTTGCGAGGCATCCCTATCGCCAGCCCATAGCAGCGCCAGACCGTCGACAAAAAGGGCATCACTGCGCGTGATATTACAGTTCGTATTGGTCATCACCCCGTTGGACTCACCAATAAAAAGCAGATTGTCCAGCGACGCCTGCTGACTGAAATCCCAGCGGGTTTGCAGGAGTGCAGCGTAACCATCCTCCGCATTCGTGCGACCGATGTTGCCTCCGTCCTTCATATAGCCGTCGTTACGACTGGTATTAAATGCAAGCCGTGTATAGAAGTTTTCGGCCACCGGAATATTGGCGCTGGCCCGGAGTTTTTGAGCGCCATAGTTGCCCGCACCAGCTTCGATATAACCGGAAAATTCGTCCTGCGGCTTTGCCAACGACAACATCAGTGCACCGCCGGTAGTGTTTTTGCCAAATAGCGTGCCTTGCGGACCGCGCAGGATTTGCAGATTCTCCACATCGACCGTATCGAGCAGCTGCCCATCGGCTCTAGGAAGAAACAGGCCATCAAGATAGACACCAACCGTGGGGTCGACCCTCACAAAACCCGTCCGCTCGCCGATGCCGCGGATATAAATCTGGTTCCCCTGCCCTTTGTTAATCTGCAGACTGGGCACACTCTTGGAGAGATCTGCAACATTGTCGATGCCCGCTTCCCTGAGATCGTCACCGCTCAAGGCGGTCACCGCCAGAGGAGTTTCCTGAATATTTTCCTCACGCTTTCGAGCGGTCACGATGACCTCTTCCAAGGTATTGCGCGCCGATTTTCGCGCCTTCTCTTGGGCATTTATCTGAGGAGCTAAAAAATAAGAAAATACGAGTACGACAATAACATTGCGGAAAACCATACCGCCCCCAAACTCTTTTTATTGTTATAGATAGATAGGTGGTAACTAGCGTTTATTTTTATAGCGTTACAGGGCGCAGCTCTGGTCGATATGTAGAACCTGCATAACGCGCCCATTGGCCAGCAAGCCGGCGATCGTGGTGCTCATTTCGTAGATTTCCGTCGACGAATAGTGCGCTTTCAAGGCGTCGAAAAAGACGTCATCAATATTCAAATGATCGAGGATAAAACGCTCGGCAAACTCCACCGCCAACTTCTCTCGATCGCTGAACAGCTCACTTTCACGCCAGCTCGCCACCTCGCTGTAAAACGTTTCGTTTATCCCCTCCGCCTCCAGCTCGGGAAAACGGTAATTCAAACAGACCTGACAGGCATTAATCTGGGCGACACGCATCCGTATCAGCTCTCTCACGCGAAGATCGAGCCCCGACTTCGAATAGATGGCATCACTCATCACCGCCATCGCGTTGCCCATGGCGGGCTGAACACCCAGTACGCGGATACTCTCGTCAAACTCGCCCGGCGGCAGTGTGATTCGCGCCATCCTTATCTCCTTATAGTCACCAATAGTGACCATTGTGTTTGGCGCGTGTTAGCATTGTCAATAAGGCACTTTTTTGTAACGTAGTGAGCAGGCTTTGGGAGCGAAGCAATGGAGCGAGCAACATTTACACCCGGCGTCGCCTTCCCCGACGACGACAGCTGCCCGGTCAGGGACGTGCTCTCCCCGATTACCAGCAAATGGCCGATGCTGATTCTCTTCGCCCTGCTGGATGGCCCGCAGCGCTTCTCTGTACTTCAGCGGCGCATAGAGAATATTTCCAGAAAAATGCTCACCAGCTCACTGCGTATGCTGGAGCGGGATGGATTTATTCGCCGCCAAGCCTATCCCGAGGTGCCGCCAAGGGTAGAGTATGAGCTGACAACACTGGGCAGAAAGCTGGCCAGCCCCCTGGTCCGGCTGGTGGAATGGACGTCGGACAATCACGATGAAATCAAAGCTGCCAGGCGCCGCTTTGATGCGTCGGCGTCCTGACATCGGCTAAGTAACAAGAACCAACGCTCCCTCACTAGACATAAAAAAAACGCCGACTATGCCGACGAACAATTGGCAAAGGTGCTCGACTCGGAAAACATCCCCTATCTGCTGATGAAATCCAGCGCTCAAAAAAAGCAGTACTCGGCGGACGTTAATCGTATGAATATTCTCCTCACCCCCAGCAGCAAAGGTTTGGAGTTTGATACGGTGGCTATCATCGATAGCAGCTTTGTGCCGAAGAACAATGACGAAGAATTAGTAGGGCAAGTTCGGAAGCTTTATGTTGGCATGACAAGAGCGCAACCGGCGCTGCTACTCAGCGACCATCGAGCGAACGACATTGGCGCCTCATTGTCCGCGGCAAGTTAGCCATACGCACGGCCAAATAGGCTTATATAACTACTGGCAGGTGTCTACAAGTTGTGGGGCACACGGAAACTTAACGCCGCCAACACAGGCCGAGCGTAGCGAGGTCCAGTGCAATGCGTCTTTTGCATTGCACGATTGTGGTTGGCTTTGTTAGGCATTTAGTTGTCATTAAGCCCGAACTCTCTACTTCCAAGACATTCTTTCCATCTGTTTTCACGCGCGATCACATCATCAGCAGACATTGTAGAGGGCGATATTTCTAGGATAGAGAATTCGAAATCATGCGGGTCAAGCGCCTTGAGGAGTTTGTTTCCAGCATGACCTGATTTGGCATATGAAGCCCAACGCCCCAATATGCCCCCTTTTCCATATGCCGAACCAACATACAGCCTGCCATCTTTTTTGTGTTTAATAAGATAGACGCCGTTAACCGAAGAAAGGGCGTTTACCCAAGACGCATTTGAGTCTGTATCGTGGATTAGCTTCTGAAGATCATAATACGAAAGTAAAATACTGTCGTAGGAAACAAATTCACCAATTGAGTTTACAGGCTTAATTTCGACAATATTCTTATCTTTTGTTTGAACCCAGCTTACTGTTGATCTCCCCCAATCGATCACAAGCCTCTGATTAAGATCAATCATCGTACTAACCAGTTCGAGATCGTATCTATCTGACCTCTCGAACCATCGTTCAGGTAGATCAAACTTTTGCAGTAACTTTAAATGCCGATCTGTTAGATTGCTATTTTTAGTGACTCCATTAATTTTCCAGAGCCCAAGAAATAAAGACGTGGTACTTCTTGCGGGAGAAAAAATTGCTAGGTATTTTGAATTCCCATATCTTCCTGACTTTTGCCAAGCTGTATATTCCGTGAACTTTTCGGTTTCACTAAGAAACGCTTCGAGTACATCGATTTCTTTGTTTCCATGCCTTACGAGCCTAACTTCTTCAGGGTCTACGTTATACGTTCTCAATAGATCAAAAAAAGTCAGCATATTTTCACTCGATACTCATATTGCCTAACGCTTACCGCAGCGGGAGCAGAGATGGAGCGCCTTTTGTGCTAATGTTTGAGCGCTAGCGAATAGCACAAAAGGTGCGGAGTTTTGGCTGTCCGACTGCCGGTACTTGTTACAAGGCTTTAACTTCAATTTCTACCCTATATTTTTTGTTGGCTTCACAGAAAAATTCTATACCCACAGAATCCACTATATCGAGATTAATACTTGCCCCAAGATACGCATCACCCTTGTACTCATACTTTGTCATTAAAAAAGAAGCTATATATTCTCCATTTACGAATGGCTTTATGTTTGCGAGAAGTACAGCGCACTTATTTTGTGCCATCGTATAATTGATTACAAAGTTGTTTGGCGGGAGGTTCGCAACATCGGGCTCGATACTCGGAATAAATCCAAAATCGATAGCTTGTTTTAAGCTCAATTTAAACTCAGTCGCTCTCTTGGGGTACAAAATATCGGTTGCCCCGGCAGTTCCTTGCCAAAACGACAGAACGATAAAAAGCCACCTAAACTTCTGCATGCTCATGCCTTGTAACGCCGCGGTTTGGGGCGCGACGACAGGAGCGTCCCAGCCGCGCTTTTCGCGGCTAACAACACCGCCTTGTTATAAGCTTGTGATTTCAAACCCATGCGCTTTCAGACTCGAGTTAGTAACCCAATGAGGAATGCTGCCATTCGCCTCTTTGAAGATATAGGCAAGTATGCCTGAAGCGGTGTGAGAAGGAAGCTGCCACTGAGCATTACCTACTTTGCCTACAAAGGATTCAAATAGTTCTGGATTTGGATGGAGAAAGAAATCTCTGTAATTCTTCAGAAACTCGTTCAGGTGTTGCCACAATTTTGGCTCAGACTTATGTATTGGCGATATCCCTTTCAAAAGAGCTAGTTCCTTTATGGCACACTTTATCTCTTTTAAGGGGCCTGCCATCAATTCCTCGAACGACTCGCAGTTTGGATGCCGCGCTCTCAGTTCAGAGCCTTCTCGCGACCAAATTTGATACAGCTGAGCAGAACAAAATGATAACAGGGCGCTATAACTATAGACGTATGTACAACTCATAAGAGCGAAAATAGCATCATCGCGACAGACGTTTTCTTTGGCGCCGATTTGGGTATCAATCACAGCCCGCGCCAGATCAAGATATGACTTTGTTACGTTAGTGCTCATAGCTATATTTGCTTATAACGCCCGCATTTGGGGCGGCGGAGCGATAGCGTAGCCGTCCCAGCCGCATGTTTTTTATGCGGCGAACAACATGCGCTTGTTAACTGTTTTGCCACAAATAACCTCTGCATAGATAAACAAAATGTGTAGCCACTAAGACAGGCAGCAGAAAAGCTAATGATTCAATGCTTGCTACTGCGCCAAAAGCAAAAACAGCGATAAAAATAGCAACATAGCCACAACCCAATAAAATCTTTAAGCGCGCCGGAGCGGTAACTGCAGTATCAGGACTAAGAATTTTCATTACCAATTGAAGCATACCCCAAAGTCCGAACGCGCCCAGAACAAATGCCGAAAACGAAAAGAGAGAGCCGACATCGCCTGAGAATATATTGACCACGAGGACTGGGCTGAGAATTAGCCCCAATAGCCAAAAATACAAGATCAGCCCGAAGCCGATCACGAGTTCAATAAGTAACAATATTTTTCGGACTACGGTCATTAGTAGCTCGGACAGTTAACGCCGCGGTTTGGGGCGCGACGACAGGAGCGTCCCAGCCGCGCCTTTTGCGGCGCACAACACCGCCTTGTTATGAGTTTTTGATAGAAGCATAGCTGCGCACCAAAGCAGGACTTACCACCAAACCAAATAGAAAAAATGGAGCCACCCAAGAGGCAACAAAACCAGCGAAACCAAATTGCTGAAAGTTACTCACTGATTGGGCTAGAAACAATACACACCAAATTAAGCCAAGTCCCCCAACTAACCGAGACGGCGAAACGCTACCAATTAGCGCACCTAGAATAAAAATTCCTGCAATGTGAACTACTATCATGCCAAATTCTGGTACCGCGCCTTTTTCATGCGCGTATTGAAACCACCAGACAAAATCCCAAATCAATACAACAACTGGCAGAATGCACAAATATCTAGACATGTACTATTAACTCATAACAGCCTGTTTATGAGGCCTGCGGCCTCATAATAAATATTATCGGGCGGCCATCTATCACGCCGGCTATTTTTGAACTGCCCTTTAACCCATTGTTTTTAAAAATGTATTTCGAAATCAGGTTTCGTCGCGACGAATAACAGGGCCATTTCACTGGCAGGAAGGAGCTATCGGGATACGCTGTATGCACATACAGTCTTTTTGACAGGGAGTGTCATTATGAGCGCTTCACCATTCCTTCGGTCATTGCGGGGCACATGCTAGTGCGTCGCTACTGTCTTTCTACAGTAAAGTCGTACCGCTACTGGATCAAGCTTTTCATTATCGTTGATGGCAAGTCGCCTCTGACGGAGGGGGCTGGCACATCGATGGAGCTTGTTTTTGTTATCTCACCGGTGAGCGCTGCGCGCCACAACACGCTGATTGTTTAGCGCCTTGAGCAAAAAGGCCGGGAGGCGCTCTAGGAGCGCACGGTGAATTCCACACCGTAGGTACGCGGCAGGCCGTATCACTGAAGCAAGGTGGGCTTCGATGCGTCGATGCCTTAACACCTGCAAGCAAGCGACGCCGGCGCATCGCCCTTCGCGAGACATAAAAAAAGCCCCGCCGGCATCGCCGGCGGGGCTCTGTTCAAGAAAAGGCCTGAAACTTACTTGGCGGCTCTTTTCTCTTTCTCTTTTGCAATCACTTCTTCAGCCACGTTAGCGGGGCACGGTGCGTAGTGCGAGAACTCCATGGAGAACTGGCCACGACCGGACGTCATGGTACGCAGGGTGCTGATGTAGCCAAACATTTCTGACAGCGGTACATCGGCCTTGATGCGAACGCCAGTTGTACCAGCTTCTTGACCAGAGATCATGCCGCGGCGACGGTTCAGGTCACCGATAACGTCACCGACGTTGTCTTCGGGGCTGAATACGTCAACTTTCATCACCGGCTCAAGCAGCTGAGCACCGGCCTTAGGCATAGTCTGACGGAATGCACCTTTAGCAGCGATTTCGAAGGCTACTGCCGAGGAGTCAACCGCATGGTAAGCACCGTCGTGCAAGTTAATCGCCACGTCCAGAACCGGGAAGCCAGCCAGCGGACCGGTTTCCATCATCGACTTGAAGCCCTTCTCGATAGCCGGGAAGAATTCCTTCGGTACGTTACCGCCCACAACAGAGGTGGTGAAGGTGAAGCCAGTGTTCGGCTCGCCGGGCTCAATGGTGTAGTCGATCTTACCGAACTGACCAGAACCACCAGACTGCTTCTTGTGCGTGTAGCTGTCTTCAACTTTCTGAGTAATGGTTTCGCGGTAGGCAACCTGCGGCTGACCAACAACCAGCTCAACGCCGTAAGTCCGCTTGAGGATGTCGACCTTGATATCCAGGTGAAGCTCACCCATGCCTTTCAGGATGGTCTCGCCAGAATCTTCATCAGTCTCAACGCGGAACGAAGGATCTTCAGCAACCATTTTGCCGATCGCGATACCCATCTTCTCTGTAGAGCCTTTGTCTTTCGGCGTTACAGAGATAGAGATAACCGGCTCGGGGAACACCATGGCTTCCAGCGTACAGGGGTGGTCTTGGTCACACAGGGTGTGGCCCGTCTGCACGTTCTTCATACCCACGATGGCGATGATGTCGCCCGCTTGCGCATTGCTCAGCTCGTTGCGCTCATCGGCCTGCATTTCACACATACGGCCGATACGCTCGGTCTTGCCAGTGAAGGAGTTGAGGATGGTATCCCCTTTCTTCAGACGACCCGAGTAGATACGAACGAATGTCAGGGCGCCGAAACGGTCGTCCATGATTTTGAACGCCAGCGCGCGCAGTGGCTCGTCGGCAGAAACAATCGCGTACTCGCCGGTCGGGTTACCTTCCTCGTCAGTCAGCGGCTGGGGGTTAACCTCAGTCGGGCTGGGCAGGTAATCAACAACGGCGTCCAGCAGCAGCTGCATACCTTTGTTCTTGAAAGCAGAACCGCAGTAAGTCGGGAAGAACGCCAACTCCAGCGTACCTTTGCGGATACAGCGCTTGATGTCGTCGATAGAGGGCTCTTCGCCTTCCATGTACGCCATCATCACGTCGTCGTCCATCTCAACAGCCGTTTCAATCAGCTGCTCGCGGTACATGGCAACATCTTCTTCCATGTCGGCGGGAACGTCGGTGACCTCGTAGTTTTCAGGCTGCCCACTCTCGTCCCAGATGTAAGCTTTGTTGCTCAGCAGATCAACAACGCCTTTGAACTCGTCTTCACGGCCAATCGGCAGGGTCATGATCAGCGGCGTCGCGCCCAGTACTTTCTTAACCTGCTCGGTAACACGCAGGAAGTCCGCACCAATACGGTCCAGCTTGTTAACGAAAATCAGACGGGAAACTTTGGAATCGTTCGCGTAGCGCCAGTTGGTCTCAGACTGGGGCTCAACACCACCAGAACCACAGAATACGCCGATACCGCCGTCCAGAACTTTCAGCGAGCGGTATACTTCAACGGTGAAGTCAACGTGCCCAGGGGTGTCGATGACGTTCAGACGGTGGCCATTCCACTCACAGGTCACGGCAGCAGACTGGATGGTGATACCACGCTCAGCTTCCTGCTCCATGAAGTCGGTAGTCGATTCACCCTCGTGAACCTCACCAAGCTTGTGGATTTTACCAGTGAGCTTAAGGATACGCTCAGTAGTGGTGGTTTTTCCGGCATCAACGTGGGCGAAAATACCGATGTTGCGGTACAAGGATAAGTCAGTCACGGCGTTCTCTAAATAAGCAGGGTTGAAAATGGTTGGCTACGATACTGGAAGTGAGGAAAAATTTCTCTACTATTTTGGGAAATTATGCTAATCCGGGCCAAATTTTTCCCCAAAAAGCCGTCACAAAGCCCCAAATGGCGCAAGTTCGAGGTCAAACGGCTCCCAGACGCCCCCTCCCCAGCCCGTCGCCTGCCAGAGAGCGATCAGCTTCAGCGACGAGTCCCTGCCGTCCCCTCCCCAGACCATCACTCGCCAGAGAGCTAGCTGCCTCCGCAACGAGCTCCTACCGCGTTATAGCCCCCCAATGAAAAGTGGGCGTAATGAGCGCCAACCAAGAACGTTGGCTTGGTCAGCAAGTGGGCCTGGCCGAGAGCGCATATCCCTCCATACCGGCTAGCGGCAAACCCTTCCTTAGGCAGCTCTCATTGCCTGTCAGAAGAACTGAAGGATCATTGGGGTAATAGATAGGGCTATCTCCATCGCTTGGATGAATCGCTCCCATAAATCCATCACCACGGCGTTCATCATGGATTATTGGATTGCCTACCGCTTGATGCTCTGCCGATAAGGAGCCAAGGTTCACTCCCGCACCCACGGCCTGTTGATACATTTATTGCAAAGCCTCGTCAGACAAATTGCTCCCCACCTGACCCTACAAATACAAGTAGATATTGCAGCGAAAATCCGCTTCTGTAGCCGTATCCCAGTACTTCGGCGTACTGTACTTTTCTCTCAGACCAGCCTTTATCTCTCGTTCTTTTTTTCTCGATAGGAATCCAGCTTTTGCATATTTATTTTAATTCTTTCTTTAGCGTACTCATCAAAGTAATGCTCAAAAATATAGCCACCGCAATCTTTAGATCCTATGCCATAGTCGTGCTTACGCTTCATTACCCAAGACAACGCCATCTCATCACCGGGCAAAAGACTTACGTAGATATCCCCAAAAAATCCTTTAGGGACGGCCGATTTTACGTCGATTTTTTTTCTATCCACTCGCCATCAAGGTGCTCCTTCCAACGCACCCGCAGGTATTCAGGCACACCCAAAACACCGAGGCTTAGCGTAGTGTAAGCATCGTCTTCATAAGGTCTATCTGCCCCAAAATCTCGAAAGACATGTTCACCTTTTTCGTCAATCATCTCAGGCGCATATAAATCCCGTCCTGTATCGTTATGCACGGCGTAGATAATATAAGCTTTGTCATTTAAGGCACTGCATCCTTCAATAAAAAAAATGCACTAAAAAAAATCAGATACCTCATCCAAGGATTCCTTAGTTTACGGTGATACCCACATTGCTCTGCAACCACTGCCGATACTGATCTATATCCACCGTACCTCGCTGGTTACCCTGGTAGTCTTCATTAATCATGTCGGATAAATCCGGAAATTGTGGTGCCGTTTTTTGTCGCTCTGCGGGATCTATAGGCTCCCATTGTACACAACGTCCTCTCTCACGACGTTCACATTGCCTACCAGAAGAGCTAAAGGGATCATTGGGATAATAGATCGAGCGATCTCCATCATTGGAGTGAATCGCCCCCATAAACCCATCTGCACGGCGCTCATCATGGATGATTGGATTGCTTACCGCTTGATGCTCTGCTGACAAGGCACCAAGGTTCACAAACGCACTCACGGCCTGTTGATACATCCATTGCAAAGCCACATCAGACAGGTCGCTGCCGGCATAGCCGCCGCCTACATCAGAATTTGCACCAATAAACCCCTGCTCAACTCGGCTTGAAAATGGCCTGCCTATATTGCACAACGACTTATTTTTTAGCCTTTAACACATAGCCACATGGCTCTGCTATGGAATTTCCATCAGGCCGCACTTCTTATTTATGCAAATTATCTAGATATTCTTGCGTCCTATGATCCAAATGCGCCTCAGCACTACACCAAAAATCAGGTGAAACAGACCATCCTCGCTCCTTTATTTTTCTTAAGTTTTCTTCAGCCACATACTTTAATCGACTAAAAATATACCCATCACAAACACGAAGACCCGACCCCTCATCCACACTCACCCAAGACAAACCAAGAGAATTATCACTCAAAACACTAACAAATATATTTCCCTTAAAATCTCCACCAAGATATTTATTTAAATATATTTTCCTTTCTATATAACTTTCATCGATATCGTACTTCCACCCCACCACCAAGTATTCTGGCAAGCGATTAAACTCAAACACATTACCCCCCCCTCCCGCCCTATTCTTAAACGGCATAACCCTTAACGACGAGCCGTATACATATTTATTCTTATCAGTTTTAATCCACGGATTAAACAATGTTTCTCCGGTATCGTTATGCAACGAAAACCCAATCAGCCGGGAATCAAATGAACCACACCCACCAACCCCCCATGCGGCAATCAACAATACAGCCAGCTTCATTGGCTTCGTATGATTAAAATTTTGACCAAACATTCTCATCCAACCATTGATTATATTCATCCATATCGACCGTACCCCTTACGCTATCATCAGAACTCTCGTTAATCAGGTATTCCAAATTCGGAAACTGAGGCGCTGTTCGTTGTCGCTCTGCATCTTCGACCGTTATATATTGAACACAACGGCCTCTAACTTCACTCACACACGTCCCTTCGACGGCAAAAGGGTCGTTCGGATAATAAATGGCTCTATCATCATCTACGAATCTGCCTATAGTTCCACGCTCGTCATGTATTACTGGGCGACTAATCGTCGTGTGTTCGGTGTCTAGAGCACCAAATAACACACCAGCATCAATAGCCTGATTGTACATCCACTGCAAGGCGATATCGGATAAATCACTATCATCGTAGCCCCCGCCAATATCTGAATGTGCTCCCACAAACCCCTGCTCCACAACCCTCCCTGATGAAAGTGATGCCCCAGCAACAGGGGACACTGACGACAACGGGAATAAGGTACGGTGTTCATTCAAAGCAACAGCATGGGCTACACGCCCGATTCTGGAATCAACAGTAAAATCATATCCCACATCCACGCCATTACCGGCCAATCCCATCGAACCAACAGTATCAAACAACCCCATAAACCGAATATCTAATGGGTTACATTCTGAAACATTACTCCAATGATCATTATCGATTCGATCAAAGACTTCATTTGCGAATTCACGCGCGGCTGCAGAACCACGGCTAAATCCTATAATGTCGATTGTGCGATCCCAGTCAGGCTGATCTGCCAATAGAGAATCTAGCTTAACTAGCGCATTATCTATTTTCTTACGCGACCCCAGTCCAGTTGCCCCACCTATGATATAATCCAACCAGCCTTCAGTACCTACTCCTGACTGATATAAATAGTCACTAGGGGAATAAGCTCTCTCGTAATAGTTTGCTAATATTGCAACGTTAGTCTCACCTGTAGCGTTCCATCCACCTAAATTATCTCGATCATTCCCCGTGCCATCAAAAGCAAACAGGAACAATCCCCAGGGGTCAGTATTGGCTACCGGGTTGGCCATGGCATAGGCGAAAGTATTGGCCCCCCCCATCAGCCCGATGGGATCGCTCTGGGTGTAGCGGCCTGCTTCCGGGTCGTAGTAGCGATGGTAGTTGTAGTGCAGGCCGCTTTCGGCATCGAAATATTGACCAGCAAAGCGCAGATTAAGCGTTGTTGGTACGCTATCGCCATCGGGATCATTGTTGGGCAAACCAATACCAAATGCATCACTCTGCCATTGCCACACCACTTGTTGGTTTTGATTGGTGGCCAGCCGTGGGGTATTTAGATGGTCGCTGTGCAGGTAGGTGACCACTGGTGATTCATCGCCCCGGCTTTCAATCATTGCTACCGGCTTGCGTTGCCACCAAAGGTAAAAGCGGTGGCTCTGCACGCCCTCTTTCGGGCTCCAAGCGGTTTCACCCAGTAGCTTCCCGTCATCATTGTAGTGAAAGACGGTATGTTTTGGCCCTTGCTCAGTGATGGCGAGTTTGTGTGTGCGTTGACCCAGACTGTTATACGCATAGGTTGCCTTGAGTAGCTGGTTAACGTACACGGCCACCAATTGGTTGGTTTGGTTATAGATATAACGGCGATCGCGGCGCGGGTGCGACTCGACAAGGGTGTTGCCATTTTCGCTTAATAATAATTGCGTGCGGCCATAGGTTTGGATGTGGCTACTTTTTGCTGAGTAGCCTGCGCCGATTTCTGCTTGTTGGTCATTGAGGGTTAAGTGCTGGGCTACACGGTTGCTAATAGCATCGTATTTGTACTCTATGGCAGGCTGCCGACCTCCGGTAGGCTTTTCTGCCACGATTCGAGCCAACGCATCGTAGCGGTAATGGGTACTGCCCTCACCTGTTGCGCCGAGGGCATCTACAAGTTCAATCTGGTTACGCGTGTCGTAATGGTAATTTTGCTGCCACAGTAGCGTGTTGGCCTGGTTATTTTGCAACGCCAATTGGGTCAGCCTGCCTTCGCGGTCATAGCTGGCACTTGCTTCAGCTCCATTCCCATAACGCCAGGCTGCCGGTGTATTTCCCAATGCGTACGTCACGCTGTCGATGAGTGTTCGCCGCAAACCGGATCGTTGATATTCAATTTGACTGACACGTCCATGCCTATAATTGAATTGCTGCCGATCTCCGTTAGGCAGCTGTATGTAGTCCAACTGACCTTTTTGATTGTAGTGATAACCTACTGTAAATGTGATTGTTTTACCATTTAGAGTAAAGCGGCGTGTATCTCTGGAAAGACGACCAAGGGCGTCGTATCCGTAGTCTATAGTGCCACTAGCATCGTTGATGTGGGTAAGCTGTCCGATGCCCTGACCTTGCACGACATCTGTACTGTCATAGCGGTAAGTAACATCGCTCCCTGCATTGGGATGGTCAATCGCCACAAGGCGGCTGGCCAGATCATAGCGGTACGCTGTAACGGCATTAGTTGAACGTGCTTCTGAAAGTGTAGCGCCACCCTGTGTACGTATTTTATTGCCCGTGGCATCGTAGTAATGCAGAAGCACCCCCGTGTCGGGGCTTTGCATCATAATCATGTCGCCAAAGGCATTGTATTTATATTGGGTCTGGTTGCCTTCGGCATCGGTGATGCTGGCAACCGTACCTTGTACGTTGTAGCGGAACGAGGTTTCACCCTGTAACGCATTCAGCGTTTGGGTAAGACGACCCAGCGCATCGTATTGATGCACAGAGGGCTGGTCATTACCTTTTTGGTGCTGGCTTAGTAATTGCCCACCTTCGGTATAGCGGAGATCCGTCCGCTGACCATATTGCCCCAAGATAGCAATGACCCGGCCTACTGAGTCCAACTGGCGTTGATATTGGCGCTCTACCCGGTCTCGATCGTTGTAGACGACTTGTTCGGTCCAGGCACCGTTAACGGGGGACGGGGCAATGCTGAGGTGCTCACCCAGGTGATTGGTCAGGCCGGTGAGCTGCCTTGCGGCGTTGTACTCAAACTGCTGCCAGCTGCCATCGGGCAGGGTGAGTTTGTGCAGTAAGCCGTTGCGGTCGATGTCCAGATCGAGGGTTTCCGTCAGGTCTCCACCCTGACGGGTGAGTGTGTCGAGGTGGTGGCGTTGATCGTAGGTCAATCTGACCTGGATGCCGTTAGGGAGCTCGGCCTCGGTGGGCTGGCCGTGGCGGTTATAGGTGGTGATACGGGTAGTGTGGCCCAGCGGGTTGGTGATGGACAGAATCAGGCCTTCTGGGTTGTAGGCGATGTGGGTAATGTCGTCGCTGCCGTCCGCTTCTGCAGGTAATGGGCCGTTGATCTCTACTTCTGAGGGTTGCGCTAGGTTGTCTTGCGCGAAGTGGTAGGTGTAGGTCCAGGTGCGTTGCTCACCGTAGGTGTTGTAGGGCACGGCTTGTTGGCTGAGGTCGGTAGCTGTGCGGGTGAGCAGTCGGCCGGTGTCGCTGTAGTGAAACGCTCGTTTGAGGTAGCTCTGCCATTGACCGTTGAGATAGGTGCTGTAGGTGGCTTGAGTGATCAGCGGCAGGTCGGGGTGCCATTGTTGTTCGATGCGGCGGGCACCCTCTTCCGGCTGCCACTGATCTGCTTGTTTGGAAAGTCCTTCATCACGCTGCTCGACCAGCCCACGATTGTTGCGGGTATAGCGGGTGGCGTAGCCATTGGCATCCACGGCGAGCTTGATAAAGCTCTGGGCGTTGTAGCTTAGGGCATGTTGGCTTGGACCGCAGCTAGGGGTGGCAAGGCCATCTGTGCGAACCAAGCGGCGATAGCCAGGGCGACCGGGTTCGAGATGGAAGACAGTGATCCGCCCAGCAGCGTTGGTCATGGCCACGGTGCCGTCGCGGCGGTAGTCGAAGGTGAGCTTTTCTGCGCCATAGCCGTGTTGGCTGAGGATGGCGCGACCCAGGTGGTCGTAGGCCCAGGTGGCGTAGCGCTGGCCTTCGGCATCGGTAAGGCCGGTCAGGGCATGATCAAAGCGTTTGTCTTCGTAATGATATTTAGCGCTATTATCTGCAAACAGCGAGACCATGCTGGCCCACAGGCCGGGGCTGCTTCGCTGGTAAGCTTCCAGATTGCCTGAATCACTGTATTTGAAACGCAGTTGGTCGCCATTGGGCAGGCTGACCCGGCTCAGCCAGTATTGCTTGTAGTGGAGTTGGAGTTTTGGGCCACGGCTGTCGGTTACCGCGACCAGACGGTTGGCGTCATCGTAGTTCAGGGTGTGGGTGATGCCGTTCGTATAAACAACGGATTGGAGTTGCCCCTTGGTGCTGTAATGCTCGACTACACCGTTGACGGTAGTGTATACCCAGCCATCTCCTGATTCACTCAGCTGATCCACTACTCCCTGACCTTGCCAGTACCCGTCTTCCTTGTTGAATACGTAAACAGCACCATCGTCGCGAAGCATTTTGAGACTAACGCCATCTGAGACAGGTGCATGCTCTGGCAAATCGGAAAGCGAAGAGACTAACAGCTTGCGACTGTAGCTATATCTCCAACCATACCCAATGGCGCTCCGATCCGAGCCCTGAAGGCTGTTGTAGTAGCGTTCGAAAATCAAAGGACTCGGGCCCCGGTGGCGGTAATCCGCTTGCCGCTGGAATTTATTGCCAGTGCCTATATCAATCGGATTGCCAAAGCCGGTGTTGGTAGAGGCCACTGAGGACGCTTGGGGGGAAGCGAGTAAGCCACCGTTATTGTTGCCCGTATTAGCTGCACAGGCTTGAGGATCACCACCGGGGTTGGGGTTGAATGGGTCTCCGCCTTCCGGGTTGTCATAATCGTCGTCTATCCCGCCGTCGTCCCCATCCTCATCCTCATCCTCATCATTAGCATTGCTTTGACCACCGCCATCTGAGGGCCCCCCGCTGTGACCAGAGCCAGTGCCGCCAGTTGGTGCAAGACCTTCTGTACCCTCAGGATAAAACCAGCCTTGATAATAGTTAGAGGCGAGCTGACTGGCCAAATCCCCTACATGCTGCCTGAGTGCCGGACCGTAGGCCTGTGCCAACGAAGCACAAACCAATAAACCGATGGACAGTATAGGAAGGTACTCAGCCATCACAGCGCCTAGTACGCTATGCCTAACGCCGCCGCTTCCAGAATTAACAGCCTGTCGATCAATATCTTTCATGGCCAAATCCCTTTGACTAACTAGAAGCTTCCATGCTCCTTCAGGTGCTGCTTTATGCCGAATTAATCCTTCCAGTCCTACATAATCAGCTGAATGGTAGCCCGTCGATTTTTTTCACGGCCGGATGCGGTACGATTATCCTCAACCGGAGCCGACTCCCCCTTAGCCGAAACTTGTATCTCGAGGTGACCGAATACTGCTCGAGATTTCAACTTTCGAGCTATATAGTTTGCTCTGCGTAACGCAAGCGACTTGTTGTAGGCGCTGTCACCAAGACTATCAGTGTAGCCAGTCACAATGACCTTAGATACGCCACTTACATCGACTGTGTTTAAAAAATCGACCAAACGGCGCTGAGAATCACCGACTAATTGAGTGCTGTCATAAAGAAAAAATAATGTTACGTCACTATTCTCTAAGTTCGTATTCCCGGAGCTAAATTCATAGCTAATCGGCCCGATGAGTCTTTGAAATGAGCGCACCTGATCATCCAACTCTACAACATAAAACTGAGCATAGTAGGACACACCGTCGCCGCTACTGGATTTTGCCAGCACGTAATGCTGCGTGGCCTCATCCCCTAATAACTTTTCACTCAAATATAACTGCCACCCACTAATATCTCCACACTGAACGGAGTCACAGCGATACAAAGTATGAAAACCCCGCTTTTCCAGAGCCAACTCCGCATCCCTATAATACTTAACTGCTGACACACCAGGCTCGTGATCAAAAATACGAACAGAGCCATATGTTTCAAATTGAAAAACCTCTTCAGCCTTATACCCCTCAGCGCCCTCATCAGTCCTTAAGTACCGGACACTTCCTGACACCAGCTGGAAATTATCATATTTCTTATCAGCCTTATAAAATATCTTGCCCGACGGGAGGGAATCAAAAAAAACATCGTCGCCCGCATTCAAAAAGGAATGCCAAAACAAAAACACGATAAAAAATATATAATTATTTAAAAAATAAAATGGAAAATTAGACATTTAAGTCTCCACAGCTCATAACAATTTTAGTTATAAACCCCAAGCTGTCATGCTCATTCGCACCGTACAAGGAGGAAACCAGAGGGAAAGGCACCTTCCGGGACCTGAAATTATGATAAATGTCCTTGAGATCATTGAAGCTCTCAGCCCGATACGCCAACATCAGATCAGCACAACCGGGGTTTGCGAGCAACCCAGAACGGAGCACGTCTTCCTTGAACTCAATAATACGCCGCATGGCCTCATCCGCCTCTCTATGGTAGGCGCGAACCACGCGCGAATTGGCGTACTGAAACTGATAACCTGGATCACCTCGTTTGCGTTCTAGCTCTAAAGCAACCAACTTACCCTCCTTTTCGGAAGCCTCCGCTAAACTAGCCTCAAGCTCCGCCAATTGAGAAAGGACAACATTTGACTCAAATGCATTAACATAAAAGCTAGATAAAAAAACAATACAACTACAAATTTTTACAGTTAACTCCATGTTCGCCATCCCCCTCACATCTGAAGCCCGTCTGCATTCGGATCACTGAACGACCGACCACTGGAATAAAGTAATGATCACGCCCAAACACCCCCCTCATACCTTCACATTTAAGCCAGTCGGTATTTTCTGAGTTAATGACACGCAAAGTTCTCCAAATGATAAAATTTGCAACAGGGACTTCCAGTTGATAACAATAGCGAGTCCTTATACTCAACAAGTTTGCATCCAATAGATTTATCTTTCGGCCATCAATAACGTGGAGAGAGGAATCTCTCGCATCTAGGTTATCTACCGGAATTTCAAATATTTTTTTTTGTGCAGGCTTAAACCCTCCACCATATTTGCTAAAGGGGCATCCGCTTCCAGAACAAGGCTCAAGATCTTTAACAGAAATAGCAAAATAGTCAAATACTTCGCGAGTAGGCCAAATAACCTCTACAGGCTTATAGCTATGAGATATAGCCAACGCCTTTTTGGACGCAAGCAAATTAGCTTCATCAGGGTTACCAAAAAGACCTATAGTAGTTGCATTGCCTCGGGCTTCCGGCGATATATGCCCCAACGCTACCATGCGAGACCAAAAAACATTTTCCATATTTTCCGTATAACCATGATTTAATGAACCTGACCGAGCGGCTAAAAAAGTGGCGTTATTAACTGTCGCCTTACCACGATACAAAAGCGCAATTTGCACAACCCCCATAACCATAATAACCGCCAGAGGAAAAGCAATAAGCATCTCTGGAAGGGCTTGGCCGCGCTGCGCTAATGACAGCCGAAGGCTCTGAAAACCTAATTCCATCTAATTACCTGTGATAGCCGTAATTAAGCCATCTTTAAGAAGTAGGAAATTATGTTCATATTCAGGACTGTCCACAGCGGTGCGCCTATAACCTTCATCAGCTAAACTCATCGCCTCCTTCACCTTAAGAAGCGAAAGGTTATACCAGCCTTTAGCTATAGAAGAATCGATATTGATGCAACGCCGATACATTCTGTCTGCGGCTTGGTATTGACCTGTTCTAACGTAAATATTTCCGAGCATAAAATGAACATCATAATTGTTCTTAGCCTGTTTACTTAACCTAAGTAAGACTCTCTCTGCATCACTATACAAAGCGCTATCATAATATGACTGCGCCTCCACCATAGGATTGCCAGACCTTACATTCCCGACGGAAGTGCTACAGGCAGAAACGGCTGCCATGATCCCTAAAAAATAAAAAAACCTAAAAGTCAACAACATCCCCAACCTCTAATTTACTCGAAAGCGACCCCGCGCGACCCTCAACCACATAATAGGATCCTGAATAACTGATCACTCGAAAAGGAGCAACAGAATCATAGACTTCCAACACCTTTCTTTCAGCATCAAGAAAAACAATATCCAAAGGTGCTTTCAAAAAAAAAGTATGAACGGATGAACACGGGTATAAAACTACAGATCCACGCCTCCTGGCTGTCGGAGAAAAGATACCCAATAAGCGAGAAAGAAATTTAGTAGCGTGTACGGGAACAGGCACTAGCTGTATAGAAAAAGGCGGAGAAGGCATCAAAAAGCCTCCATAAGTTTAATAGCTATGGGGAAAAATATAACGATAAATGTTGTGGGAAATATGAATACCACTAGCGGGAAAATTAACTTTACAGGTGCCTCCATAGCCAACTTCTCCGCTCGTTGAAATCTCTCTATTCTCCGCTGATCTGCTTGGACTTTTAAAGCATCACCTATCGACGCCCCTGTCTTTTCAGCTTGGACTATAGCCGTAACGAAGGCGCTTATTTCCTGTAGAGACAACCTATCTGCCATCATACGAAATGCCTCTGCCCTTGGGACACCAGCTCGCAAGTCCCTCATAACCTTTTTAAATTCAACTTTTAAAGGAGAGCTTGGACCTTTATCTACCGACTGGGCAACAGCGCTACTCATATTCAATCCAGCCTGAGTTGCCATAGTTAGAAAGTCCAAATAGACCGGCAGAGACCTTACAAGCTCACGCTCCCTACGCTTTTTAAAATCGTTGATACTAAAAAGGGGCATAGAAAAACCAAGGAGCAAACCAACCAATACATATATGTAGTCCACATGCCCCAACATATATGTGCACAACCAGGCGATCATTCCCATTGCTACTGCAGCCGTAAGCTGTAGACCGAAGTACTGAGTTGGACCCATCATGTAGTTAAGCCCCGCCTTCTCTAGATGTTTCTGATAGCGAACCAACCAATCGACTGGCAGCTTATCGCCCACATAATATGAGAATACATTAACAATAGGCCATATTCGCCTTAAAGATCTTGGCAGCGGATCGAGGTAGCCTCTATCATCTTCTGGGACCTCCCTTCTAATTCCCCATATTGATACGCACATCAAAATTAAAGATACAGGAACCATAATATTGGCAATATATTTTACAACGCTTTCGTCAAACATCGATGCTCACTATTTTTTTTATAGTTTTATAGCCAAGAAACTCAAGAACAACTATCAAAAAACAGGCAATCCACCCTCTCCAGTCAGTATAAAGTTTAGCCATAGTTTCAGGCTCAATAAGATAGATAGCAAAACCAACGCCGATGGGCAGCAATGTCATTACCCACCCTTGTAAAGTTCCCATTGCTGTAAGGCTTTTTATTTTCCCTTCCATCTCGGCGCGCCTGCGGATGGTATCGGACAGCCTGAACAAAACTTCAGAAAGGCTTCCGCCAACCTCCCGCGAGATCTTCATCCCAGCAATAACCAGCTCCAAATCAGGTATTGGCACTCGATAGTACATATGGGTAAGCGCCTCGTTAAAATCAACGCCCAATTTTAATTCATTTAAAAAAAGACCGAGCTCCTGCCCCAATGGCCCAGAATTTTCATCTACAACAATACTTATCGCTCCACTGAGATTCACGCCCGACTTGAGCATTCCTGCTATAGCTGTCAATGCGTCAGGCAAGTCTTTATTAAACCTTTGGTTTCGACGAAACTTCAGCATCGACACAAATTTTGAAGGCATCAAAAAAACGAGCATACCTAAAATTATTGCTGCCCATATAGAACCGCTCACCGCATATACAGGAAAGAAAATCAGGAAAAAGGCCGAAACACTGATATATTTTATTTTTCTTTCGTCTATAAATATAAAAATCTCATACAGGGAAACATCCGCCACATCCCGAACCTGTTTCTCATACTGAGCAACAGCGGCACGAGTACTCCCTCCTACTGAATACACAAGGGCAATCAACGCCCCAAAGAACAATGCGGCCACCAATCCAGTTAGCAACATTAGCCCAATGACCGCTTCGAAAAAATACCCAAATCTACCGCCACCCCCCTCGCTGCCAGCTGCTCATAAAACTCAGGAACCTGACCAAGTGCTTCGAACCTACCCGTTACTCGCCCACTTTCATCATAGCCAGACTGAGAGAATCGAAATATTTCGGAAAGCTGAATAACGCTACCCTCCACGCCTGTAACCTCAGCTATGGAGGTAACTTTCCTAGAACCGCATGCAAAACGGGTCTGCTGGACAATGATATCAACGGCTGAAGCTATTTGTTCTCGAATTGCTGTTATCGGAAGATCCATCCCCGACATAAGCACGAGTACCTCCAAGCGCGATATGCAGTCTCTAGGAGAATTTGAGTGTACAGTTGTCAAGGATCCATCATGACCGGTATTCATTGCCTGCAGCATATCCAACGCCTCACCACTTCTACACTCGCCAACAACAATTCGGTCGGGCCTCATGCGAAGACAGTTCTTGACCAAATCCCGAATACTCACCGCTCCTGACCCCTCCTGATTTGGAGGCCTAGCCTCGAGCGAAACCACATGTGGTTTATTTAACTTTAGCTCGGCTGCATCCTCTACAGTTACTATCCTTTCGGAATCAGGTATATAATTTGAAAGGGCATTCAGCAAAGTCGTCTTTCCAGAGCCTGTCCCACCGGAAATAATAATATTTAGTCTTTGATTAACAGCTGTATCCAAAAATTCAGCCATAGCCTTATCCAAGGACATAAATTCAATTAGATGTTCTATTTTTAGTTTTTCCTGCATAAATTTTCGAATAGTAACCGTAGGCCCTTTTAAAGCTAGTGGCGGGATAATAGCGTTAACTCTAGAACCATCCTTTAGCCTTGCGTCTACCATAGGAGAGCTTTCATCTATTCGGCGTCCTAACGGAGTTACAATTCTTTCTATAGCACTTAGTACCGCCTTATCGTCACTGAAGAAAATTTCAGATTTTATTAGCTTTCCATTTTTTTCGTAGTAAATTTCGTCGCAGGAATTAACCATTACCTCACTAATATCTGACCGCTCTAACAGCTCCTCCAGAGGACCTAAACCAACTGCCTCGTCAAGCACTTGTTTTGCAATATCTTTCTTTGATAAAGACGCGGGAAATTCTTGGTTGCTATTTACAAGTTCGTTAATTATTTCTGAAGATAAATCTCTGAGCTCTTGATCGCTAAAAGCCGAAATGTTTGTACGGCGGAGGTCCATCGTCTTAAGAAGAGATGCGTGAATCTTTAACTTCCAACTTCTTATTAATTCTCGCTTATCCCTATCAGCCTGCAAAGCCATAGCAGATTCTTTTTCGTCTGCATCCAATTCAAAATTATATTCAGGCTCTGAAGAAATATATTCTAGCGACTCCGGAATTTTTTTTTCTTCCTTTATCGAAAAATCATCTAAAAATATTACGTAGTCTCCAACACCTATACTGTCCCCCTTTTTGACTGGGCCGTACTCTCCATCAATTCGTCTTGAATTGATGTGTACAGGATATTTACTGTCTATCTCTCTTACAAAAACCCCACCCGGAAGCCTTCTAACTTCAGCATGCTGCCTTGAAACCCTCCATCCCGTAAGATCCACCAAACAAGCCCCTCCCTTTCCTATAAAAAAGGAATCAACTTCGCAAAATAGCTTGCCAACATCTGTACCTTTTTTTGTTTGAACAACTATCTTCATTGCTATTCCATCAACGCAGCGTCAATCGTGATGTACTGACTATTTTCCCTAAGCATTTCAGATGCAAATGAACTTAGCTCTTTATCATCGTCATTCCCAGGGTTAATAATTTTAGGGGTCAACAGCACGACCACCTGCTTATTATCAGAATCTTTATCTTCCACACCAAATAAATACTTTAGAATAGGGATTTTACTTAAACCGGGAATACCAGATGTGGACTCCGAGTCTGCAGTCGCAAAAAGTCCAGAAATAGCTACAGTCTGATTGGCCTCTAGTTGCACCACTGTTTGAGTTTTTCTATTTCTAGTCCCCGGGACGCCGTTAACTGTTACAGATGGATCTATATCACTGAGATCCACAGTAACAGCCATATTTATTATTCCTTCGTCTATAGTGGGCGACACTTCGAGGATGACGCCATAATCTTGGCGCTCAACACTCGTTGCTCCGAGTGAATTTGTAACAGGAATCGGAAATTGGCCACCGATATGAAAGGATGCGGACTCTCCGCTTACCGCTGTTAGCTTTGGAGCACTGAGTATTCTTGCCTTGCCAGAACTCTGTAGAAAATTAAGTGTAGAAGCAAGATGTGAAGTAATGCCAAAATATTGAAAAAAACTAGTGTCTCCAAACGGCACTGCCCCAATAACTGCCTCGTTTATATTTCTGTCATCTTCTTGATATATTCTAAAACCTGCCGGAGTTATGTCTTTATGAAACCCGTATATAGGCCCCGAGGCCGTCGAGTCCCATTCTATTCCGAGCTTCCGGACATCATTGTCATTAATTTCAACAAGAACTGCATCCACTCTAATGATAGGATTGCGTTGAAAAGGCCTATTTTCTAGTATGAATATCGCATCTGGCGTTAACGCTCTTATTGCATCTATGTTTGCGACATCTTTTTTGTTTATTTTCCCTTCAACTACTAAACGCCCATCCATGGAATAAATATTCAAACCTGATATTTTATTAGTAAGAGCTCTTGCCAACCGGACACTTTCAGAAACGTATCGATGTTGCACACGTATTTTATATAAGAGCTTCCTTCCTCCACTTTTCCATATTTGCATGCTCGACTCTCCCGGCTCCAGACCTACAACCATTAGCTCGCCGTTTTCGAGTGTCTTATACCCAACCTTCTTTGGATTACCAATCGCAACGTGAGTTAGTCCTTTTATCTGTAAAATCCGCACCTCGCCCACTTCTATCGGCATATCCGTTGGATACTCTGAATATACTAATGGCGAATATAGCAAGAATAATACGCTCACAGCGAAAAGGTTAATCAGCAAAAGCTGCGATCCATTCTCCCTACCCCTCAGCCCTTTCTGCTCTATCATTAGAAACCTAATCATCCTTACTTAAACCGTTATCGCTTATCAGCCTAATCAACCGGCCCTTAGAGTTTCTTCTTATAACTTTTGGCATTGAAGATTCTTTTTCTATAGCGAAAGCATCTTTATACGAATCAATCATCCCTTCAGAATTGACCCCCGCATAAACTGTTACTATTCCGTCGCGCTCGGAGCTGGCTGCATAAGATAGTGGTTTTTTATCTCGTTCATTCCTCAAAAGAAATACAAGCTGGTGCTTTAGCTGTGCCTCATAAACCTTTTTCAAATACTCGCTAGAAACTCCCAGTGTGACACTTGAATACTGCGAATTTTTATACATACCGGGGATTTTTTGCTCAGCGATCGAAAAGTTTCCGGTAGAAAGTACGCGAACTCTCTCAAGAATCAGCTGGAATTTCTCTCCTTTATCTTTTACAACCCCAAGGTCTATATAGTCTCCAGCCTCAAGCATGTGAGCTATACTACTCACCGAATCAACCTCCAATGTTATAGCACGCTCACCAAAAGAAAGTAGGTCCGAAAACTTTTCAATTCGGGAAACCCCTTCGACCATATATCTTATAAGAGGCTTCCCTGCCGACATTGGCACTGACAGATATTTCATTTCAACATCAGGATAGGAAACCGGATATATCACTCCATCAGGCACATACTCACTCGGCACGCTTTTTATCATCATGGTTTCCAGATCAATACGCGCACCAGCTGGCAAATCCGTTTTGGCAACAACAACATCAACTAATCTAGCTTCAGATCTAATCTTCTCCCGCAAATCCCTTTCTCTCACCTCGAAGTAATTTTTTGTCAAAAAAAACGCAGCAATTGCACACAAAAATGCCGCGACTAGAGCGATAGGGTAACGATATTTCGAAATTGACATTTGGGCCCGCTACTCATTTACTGGCTGTGAAATAACATATTCATATCCCATGTAATTTTTTTTGAAGGTATCTAGCAAGGCACTTACTATCGTTTTCCCGTCAAAAATATCCATTGGTGTAAACAAGGCCACCAAGATTACGATCGAACCTACTATATACTCCGGCAGTGCTTGTCCTCGTTCAAATGCCTTATTCCGGTTCATTTACTTATCCCTCCTGGCAACTACTATTTTTGTTTTCCCTTTCGAATTGCTAATAGAGAACTGATATTTTTCGCGAACATCCTCCGCGACAATATAAGACATAAAACCCGAACCATTTTCTGCATTTCTTATATTCTTCTTGGTGACAAAAAATCCGCCCTCTCTATATCTATTAGCAACTATATCTGACGTCTTATCTATTGAATTTATCGAGCTCATCCAGTAAACCTCCGATGAAACACCCTCATCAACAGACTCTACAACCGACACGATTTCGATACCGGGCATAGGATGCACTTTACTCACGGAATGGCCTTTTCTGTTTAACCTGATCATTTTTGGGAGTGGAGAAATTCCCAAAAGAACCTTCAGACCTTTTATACCTTCATCCCGATATTGAATGGTTATATTGTAGTCGTCATCTATTTTTGAAATAACCGTCCACATACCCATCCTTGAATTGGTTACGGAAGCGGAGCTCTCCCCCCCCCAGTAATTTGAGTAAAAACTCAAAAGGGATTCCTCTCCGTCGAGCCAAAAATATTCATATGCTTTTAGCGGTATGCCATTTACTTTCATATCTTCACCCACCACATTCAGAAGCACACCTTCAGGCACCGGAAGCTCTCCTTCCCAACTCCACGCATAGCTAGCACCGAAACTAAGAATTATGTACCATAAAAAAGTTATAGGCCGCACATTTACCTTCGATCTAGTTGCACGCCGGCTCTCGATCATTTCCGCCTCCCAAGACTCTGCTGCAAGGCACAACATCCTTTTCTATATGACCTGGATCAAACCCGCCCCATTCTTCAAAGCCTATCTTTTCAGCCAAAGTGGCCATGTTGCCAAACACAGCATTGTCGAAAGCCTTTTCTCCAAAAATCGAGCCTTCTACGGCACCAACTAAACTTCGCCTTGTAGTCTTCCTCCAAGCCTCAGAATATAAGTTATTTTTAGATTTCACTTCTATTCCATCTTTGATAATAAGCCGGGAAGTCTCTTTTATCTTAATCCCCACACTAGCTGACTGAATTCCATTTTCTTCTAAGTCAAATCCGACAATACCGTTGTCCAGCGCAGCTTGCCTTACCCCATGGAGCTCAGATTCTGGAGAGGTACTATTCCTACTGCTTTTGGAAAAAGAATCTTCTTTCACAACCAATACGCTTTCATATTTCCCCTCGTCCGAATAGAAATACAGAGGGTCTATACGATCCTTATCTAGATTTGATTTTTTTCTGTCTTCTTCACTGTCGTATTCTTGGTAAACCCCATACAAAATCCTTTTGTTTATTTCATTATCTATTTCCAAAGGACTTTTTTTGGTACTTACGCCTTCCCAAGCCGCATAGCGAGCAGCTTCATGAGCTCTATGCTGCAGGTCCCCAACCTTTCCCATGTATATCAACATAAATAGAGTTGGAACTAACACAAAAGCACCTGAAACCAATATTTCAAGAAGAGCTTGTCCTCTCTCTTTCAGTCGCACTTTACATTTCCTTTAGCGCTTTTAATGATATGGATTCTGCATTACTTATTTTATCTAGCCTTGCCTCCCAAAATGGGTTATAGGCGTTACCATACTCTACCCGCCCATCCTCTCTTCTGGAGGAAGACCTCATCCATTTGTCGTTATTTCGCTTAAAATATATAGACGCCGAGGCTGCACCATGCAAAGCTTTATTCTGTGCTCCTTTATTTTCATCTAAGCTAATTCGACCAGATTCTGGATAAATATTTATGTACTTTCTTATCTTCTTCTCTGACTTTCTCAAGTATATAAATATATGATCTTTCTTGTTTATATATCCTTCTTTTTTAACATTATAAAATGGGGTTAACCCCACCCCCTGCTCAGTACCACTTGATAAATCTGAGTCAAATTCGTTGCTTAACTGATAGCAGTTCAAAGATGCTACGTCCATCAGCTTGAAAACCCCACTATTTTGAGATTTATACCCTCCCCCATATCCTCTCTCAATATCCGGATCAGAACATGCTGAACCTCTCGGGTTTTTTTTCCAATAAGATGTTCCCTCATGTATAACATGATGACACCTGCTGCATTCATTGCCGACATACGCATGTCCAGCGCCCAACTTCACCATCTCCCTGTGCCGGGTCGATTTGTTCCTGACACCATCCCAGTCAATCTTTAAATATCTAGTACTGGAATGAATAGATATCGCGTCGATAGCTGACCACGCTGTAAATGGTGTACTATCTTGAACATTCGGAGTATCACCACCCATTACCGTTGATCCCGAGCGTTCTAAAGTGAGAGTAGAATAGAGGGGTAGTCCGCTCACCGGCTCAGCCGGCAGACCGGGAAGTACAATTTTTTCTGGCATACCGGGAAAAGTGAATCTATAAGTTCTATCTGAAGAAAATTCATCTCTGGAAGCCATTGTCACGTTTCTAAATTGGCGACATCTCGAGATGGTCTCAGCGTTACCGGTCCTACCATCCCTGACTTTATCAGCTTCTCTCCGGCAATCGCTTTGTCCGTAAAAAGAAGATAGGTGCACCGCTCCCGCACCAAGGACTGATGCAGTGGCAAATGAGTAATCTACATCAGCATCATTGCCTTTTACGACTTCAGCCATAATATCCTGAGCGATTACTGAGGCCAGAGGAACCGCCGCTTGCTGGATATACGATATGCTTCTTATATATCCAGCAATTACTTTGCTTATTGCTGGAGCTATGGCCTCGACAACGTTACGACTTCCTTGCGCTATTTGTTCTATATAATTTGTTACGACTGACACGTAAGGAATAAACTGACCAATATCATTTACCGTATTAGCCATGGTAGACGTCATTCTTGTCCATGAAACCATGGTTACGACCTGAGCCATCGTAACTTGATTGGCTACAAGAGAGCGGTTAGAAAGTGCTACGAAATTATTATTTTGTGCGAAGACGTTTGCCACACTATAAGCCGCCGCGTCCGCAGTATTTTGCATTCGTGTTGACTCATTCGTCACTTTAAATGCATTAAAGACATACTGAACAGACAAAGCAACGACAAATAGTATCGCTACAACGTATGGGAGTACGTTTCCGCGGCTTTTTCTAACCATAAAGAGCCCTCCAGCCTACCGGATATGCTTAGCCGAGGTTTTATTTCTTTTTTTCTTCAGATATAAATATATCTACCCCGGAATATGCGGGAAGATATTACTTTTGATTACCGGTTGAATAGTTAGAAAGGTCTTTTTTGGTATTCGCTTGACTAACTGCCGCATCAGCAGCATCTTGCGCATTACCGATTTGATCGCTTCCGCTTTGTCCAGACATTTCTTGCGCCAACCCGCCCATTTGCTCGCGCAAGGTGTCACCGAACAACCGAAAGACACCAATCGCGGCGACTGCGATCAGAGCAACAACAATGATGTATTCGGTCATACCTTGACCAAATTGCTTACGTCGCGACTGGGATTTTTTTTGTAGACAGGGAATATAGAAGTGATTCATGAACATGCTCCATCCTTGGATTTTTCTCTACACCACGCATCCTGCATGGATGTATATTAGCTAAAACCATTTCAAGAGAAAATGCAAATCTTTATTTCGCGACCTTTTTCGTCAGCTTCTTCCTATATATAGTCGCGCTCTAATATTAGAGAATTATAATTCACCAACCGATAAAAACCTCTTGTTAACACTGACGCCAACCGCCTATTTTAGCCAACGATGAGTAAGCTATCCCGAGATTGAGAAAACCAATAAGGACAATAGTTGAGGCTACCTAACCGCGAAGACCAAGGAGCACTGTCAGACTTCGTATGACGACTGTACGGCCAGGGCGTACTGAGTGCCTCGCCCGAAAACCGAATATTTTCCATGCTGCGGAAGGCGTAAAACTTCGGTATAGAAAGTTTAACTTAGGTAGCGAGATGATCCTCCCCCGATAAAATGGATACCCATTTCAAATTACTACACTTCGTTCATATTCTATCGGGGACAAATAACCAATTCCCGAGTGTAACCGACATTCGTTATAAAACTTGTTGATGTAACGTGACAAGGCTTTACGTAATGTCTTCACACCATTGAACACAGCCCCCCGGATCAGCTCGGCCTTCAGACTGTGGAAGAACGACTCCATTCGAGCATTGTCAGTGCACTGCCCTGGCCGATTCACGCTATGCCGGATGCCTTTCGTTCTCAATAATATTTGGAACTCTCCATTCATATACTCAATCCCTCGATCCGTATGGAATACAAGGCCACGCACCGGCTCCCGCTTTCTTAGCGCATATCTCATCGCTGATAACGTGAGCTCTGACGTCCTGCTATCTGATAACGACCACCCCAATATTCGCCGCGAGTAGTAATCCACCACTGTGGCCAAATACTGCCACCGGCCATTTAACTTTAAGTACGTCACATCACCCACCCACACCTGGTCAACAACGGTTGGCTCTGTCAAGGTACGCAACAGATTCTTCCCCTGGGCTTTGAAGCGTTTCAAGCCCGGCTGGCGGCGAGTAACGCGGACAACTCGACCTCGTAGACCTGCTTCCCGCATCAAGCGCTCAACGCGCTTCCGGCCTACAGCAACGCATTGCGATATCAGTACCTTATAGACTCTAGGGCTGCCATAGCGCCCTTCACTTTGATGGAATATCTTAGTGATGCGCTTCAATAGCAATTCGTCTTCGCAGCAGCGCTTAGAGGCCGCTCGCTTTTCCCAAGCATAAAAACCGCTGGGCGACACTTCCAGCCAGCGGCAAAGCTTCGCCACACCTAGCTCTCGGTATCTTTGGATGAATCCAAATCGCTCTGATGGCGTTCCGCAAGATACCGTTGCCACTTTTTTAGCAGGTCATTCTCCTGACGCAGTCGTTCATTTTCTCTCTTGAGACGAGCATTTTCCGTCAATGTCTTCGCACTCGGCGCTCGCTTTTCTTTTTCCACAGAAACTCGCTTTCGACCATCACCCTGAAGTTTCCCTCCACGATACTCTTTTCTCCAGCGAGACAACATGAAGGGGTGAATATCCAGCCCGTCGGCAACCTCTTTAACCTGAATACCTTCTTTTAAAGAGAGCCTGACCGCTTTAATTTTAAAATCTTTTGAATACTCCCACGTCTTCCGTGGATTTGTATATTTTGGCACTTTACCACCTCCTGAGGTATCAGAAGGTATCCATCAAAACGGGGGAACTACAGCGTCGGCTGCCTTTGATTGTTATATTTTTTTACCCACTCAGCCGCCTCATCGCGCACTTTAGACCGTGTGGAAGCACTTAAATTGAGTTCTGCTCTCGCTAAACCTTCTGGGATATTACCGGTCAATTGCTTGGCTGTGTATAACCAAAAATATGCGCGCTCCGAATCCAGAGCTTGATGAAAAGGGTTAGAGTGGAACTCGGCAAGCGCCAACATTGCATTCAAATTCAATGCGTCAGCAGCCCTTGTGAGCCAATATTGCACCTTACCCTTTTGTATATCAGCATCAAGATCAGCCCCGGGTTCAAGTCCATACAGATACATCATGCCGAGCTGCAACATACCGTTAGAATCACCACTTTCAGCGGCATCGAGCAAATATCTCTCGCCCCTTCGAGCATCCACGACTTCGTGGTCGAAAGTTAAATTTAGATAGTAACTACCAAGAACTACTTTAGCCTGCGTATTTCCCATCGAAGAGGCCCTATCTAGTATCGACACGGCTTCTTCAATATTCCTGGTGACACCAACCCCGTAGAGGGTTCTATAGCCAAGATCAAAAATAGCTGGAGGGTAATCTTGAGCGACTGCCTTTCTTAGCCATCTAATCGCTATATCTTCATGCCGGGAGCCCCCCCAGCCGTTCCAGTAAGCTTGAGAAGTCATCAGCTGAGCATTCGGATCGCCTTCCTTCGCAGCTTCCATATAGAATTGTGTGGTGGCTCGAAGCTGATCCTCGGTAGGTTCCTGCGCCTGAGAAAGTGCCGCGAAGCATAAAGCGAAAATAGTCAGAATACGTTTCATAACTTCCCTAAAAATATAACGCCTCAAACAGGGGCGCGCGTTAGCGCGTCCCGGCCGCAGGCCCTTGCTGGTTTGACTTGTTAAGTGCTTTATACAATACGCGCCAAAGCCCAAAAATAATTACCGCCCAAATGGCTGAATTACCTAACATAAAAGAAAATGTTTGAAGCCCATTTGTTGGATCAGGGTGGGCAGCCTCGATACTAACTAAAGGTTGCGATAAAACCTTAGCAACATTTGCGGCGAAATCACCCGCAGTGCTCATATGAAGCGCCCCTCCCCTGACCACGCTTGATTCTTCATAGGTGCTAAAAATCAAAAGCCCATACGTTACGATAAAGTGGGCTGTGACTATACCGATGAACAGTAATAGAAATTTACTCATTACTCTCTCGTACACTTAACGCCTGGCGCAACGGCAGCAAAAAGTACCGCTTTTTGCTGTCCGGCGACCGCAGGGAGCTGATTGCCGCCACTTGTTATGAGTTTTCATTTAATGGCTGCCATTTACTCAATTTGGAGCTAAAGAAAACGGCCGTAATACCTACCACCATCACTGCAAAACCTAGCATTTGGTTCACCGGAATATACCCTTGCGAGCCCAGCATTCCAGGAATGAGCATCGCCACGCCAGCCATTTGAAGATTAGAAGATTTCCTATCCTTCCTAAGCCAAACACCGCAATCTGGACACTTAACCGTAGGGGAAACAAGCCCTTGTTTCTTCTCCTTAATCTGTTGCGGAGAGAATTCCGCGCCACAACTCAAACATTTCATTCGATCTTCACCTGAAACTCATAACGCCACGCGTAACCCGCGCATATTTTGTGAGCGATGCGAACGAAATATGCGTCGGTGTTGACGCGTTTGTTAGCCGCTACCATCCGCTCAATAGGCATGGCTATTCTTGATTGGGTGATAGCCACGGGGAATATCAGCACCCGTGTAGAATTCAAACCTCTCTCCATGGTTCACATTGATATACCGAAAAACTCCAAATCTATCTAACGGTAGCTGCGGCTCCTTTCCTTGGTACCGTTCATACATGCTTCTAGCGGCAAAGTATGCGTGTATATCCGCAAGTTCAAGACAAGGGTGACTTCCTGGCTCAGCGAAGCTTGGTGGCGCTATATCGTTGCTATGGGTAAGATAAGCATGAGCCAGATAGCGGCGCGAATTACTATAAGTGCTAAAAGACCATCCTTCTATGTGAGGGTAGCGCTTTATTGGCTTGCACGCATCAAAGGTAAACAAAGGACGAAGATTTTGCTTTGTTGCCTTGTGGATTGCATATGAAAGAAGAGCGTTATGAGCAATATGCCTTGCTTCATTCAGATGTTTTTTTCTTTCCTTCTTTGATTTTGGCGTTTTCACTACCGCAGTCACATGCTGATTCCAAGTCATTTTATCCTGGGATCGTAAGATGTCTGCGCAGTCCAAGAAAAACTGGTTGAGCGAATCCCGATTAAAGTGCTTGTAAATAGCATGAGTTATTCTTTTTCTGGAATTGAGCATTTCTGTAACATGTATTCGCCATTTATCAGGGGCAAGACTCGGCACATATTCGCGTTTCAGCTTAGCGAGCTCTTCGCACATTTCCTTGATCGGCCCGCTTGTCCCGCCTATTAAGCTGTACGAATGCAAGGAGTATCCTCCGAGCAAGCGATCTGCATCGTCACCGTAAAAGAACAACGGGTGTTCAAGTTTCTTGGCCTCTATTGGAAACTCAATTTCCTCGCCGCAAGTACATTTGCTGACAGAACTAATTCGAATCCAAGCTCCCTTTTCTCCCTTAGTTCCCTCCGGATAGATTGGTGTGAACGGAAAATCACATTCGTTCCACAAGTTCGGACGGACGACAGCCCCGCACTTTGGGCATGCGGCATGAATCGCAGCAATTTCCTCCGGTAAAAAAGATGGCCCACTTCCCATGTATTTGATGTCCGTTTATTTAGCAAAAAGACTCGTAGCGTTTCTTTCACCGGCTAACGCCACCATAACCGGCAGCCGGAGCATAGCGTAGGCTGTCCGGCGCCGATAGGCGCGAAGTTGATGGCTTTGTTAAGCATTTTGGTCAAATTTAACTGGTTCTTTACCTAGTTGGCGAATTACTACGGTGCCTGCCAACTTGTCGTGAAGGCCTTGTTTTCGCTTGTCTATTCCGACCCAGATATAGCCCAACAATAGGGGAATTGCTGCGACTATATATGCGAAATATCTACCAATGGCCTGACCAAGGGATAGCTGACTTCCAGTGTTTGCATCTACTATTTTAAGACGTAAGGCCATTTTTCCTGGAGTTCCAAAAAAACGAAGCCAAAACCAAATTGTTACTACAAAGGGCAAGATATAGCTAAACATCAAGTCCCAAAACCCATGATAAAACTGATCTCCAACCCAGTATTCCTCTCCATAAATAAGAGTTAAAGGAACCCAGAAGACAATTGCCATAACGACCAGATCAATTAGAACCGCCCCAAAACGAATCCAGAAACCAGCGTACTCTTGATTTTCCATCTATCTAATACTCCATAATTTAATTGAGAGGATGCTTAACGCTGCCAACACAGGCCGAGCGACAGCGAGGTCCAGCCCAATGCGTTTTTTGCATTGGGCGATTGTGCTTGGCCTTGTTAGCTGGTTGAATTTTGACTCCCACCTAAACTTGGGGCGCTGGAATATAATTGATTTATCTCTTCAGCGATCTTTTCCAGGGTGCCAATCGCGGATGGAGATAGCCCCCCATCTCCATGAGCGAGAAAATTCCTGACACGCCGTCCAGCATGCAGAACTCGCTCCGCTATATCCATATCACGCATTTCGGCAATAATTTCATGCTCTTCTGCGTCCGGAATAGGAGTAGGTTCTTGATTTCTAAGCGTACCGGACTTAATTAGTTCAATGAATCTTTTTTGCTGAACTCGGGAAGAAGCTAAATGACGTAATGAATTATATCTCTCACTCTTAATCCAGCCTTGATTCAACGCGACGTTCATATAATCCTCGAGTGTTTTCGGGCTCTTGCCTATGAGTATATTTTCCTTTTCAAGCTCATACTTCAATTTCAACGCTTTTTCTAATGCGGTATAGCCTATAGCTTCAGCTGACTGATGCAGCCTATATGCAAAATATGTATACAATGCGACATTCTTAGCGTTTTCAAATAGCTGTTTAACCTCTATAGGTGCAGCGTCTACGAGCATAATATCTGCAATACTAGAATGCCATTCGGTCAGGTCAATGTCTTTATTCCTCAGATCAACAACCAATACCTGATCGATAGCTTTTAATGCGTCTTCTGGTTGTATTTTATTTGACATATTTGGCGAGACCTTCCGGAAAGCTAACATTTTAATAACAAGCACGCTCGGTTTGCCCTGACGGGAATTTCGATAAATACCACGCAAGCCGCTAAAAATCTTGAAGAAATTTTACAATGACCAAGAAAACCCACCCGAGAAACCGAGCGTGCACATATATCTTGGAGAGGGGGTCTCATCTGTCTTGCCTCATTGTCCCTATGTGGCTGTTTTTCTTGCGTTTTGTATTATTTATTCTGGATAAACGCGCACTCTATTCCTTAAAAACGAGCATAAATCTTGACGCCCAAAAAATACACTGTATAAATAACCAGTAAATTTTGACATTGGATGTCGTTTTATGCCCAGTCCCTTTATCGAGTCGCTGCGACGGGAAATGCGCTTTCGCGGCTATAGTTTGCGCACAGAGAAAACGTATCTGTACTGGATACGGAAGTTCATCTACTTCATCGACAAGCGCCATCCCAAGGACGCTGGCAAGGATGAAGTTTCACGGTTTCTGTCGATGCTTGCCAATGATCAACATGTAGCCGTTAACACTCAAAAAGTTGCCCTGAATGCGTTGGCGTTTATGTACCATAAGGTGTTGAATCAGCCACTGGGTGACTTGGGATTTAAACTCGCAAACAAGCAACGATCATTACCCTCGGTACTGACGCCGGATGAGGTGTCGCGAATTCTGGCGCAGCTGGAAGGCCGGAATCGGCTTATTATCGAGTTACTCTATGGCAGCGGTCTGAGAGTGACAGAGTGCTTGAGGCTTCGAGTTAAGGATATTGACCTTGATAATCGCACCATTACGATTCACGACGGTAAGGGCAATAAAGATAGGCAGACACTTCTAGCCGATACATTGTGCTCTACCCTGGCATCGGCAATAGAGGCGGGCATTCGCCAGCAGCGCGAGGACAACATTTCGGGTATCGGCTGCTCGCTGCCTTATGCGCTTTCCAGAAAGTATCCCGACGCTTATCGCAATGATGCTTGGGCATTTTTGTTTCCCGCCTCAACGCTCTGTGATCACCCCGTCACAGGTCAGCTCTGTCGCCATCATTTGCACGACACGGTCGTCAGGAAGTTTTTGAAGCCCGCCGTACTGCGGGCAGGGATTACGCGCAAGCGAGTAAATTGTCATACGTTCCGCCATTCCTTTGCCACCCACATGCTGGCGTCGGGCAGTGACATCAGAACGATTCAGGAATTACTTGGCCATAACGATTTGAGCACAACGCAGATTTATACCCACGTTTTAGGGCGTCACTATGCAGGCTCAATGAGCCCGCTGGATCAACTCAGGCACTAGCCCCTCTTATCACTACCCCGCTTATTCACCCTGCATCATTTCAATAATGGCGGAGAAGTCGCGCTGGCTGTTACCCTTACCGGCAAAGCTGGCGTAAAGGCTACGCGCCATTGCGCCCATGGGCACAGCACTTTGGGTTTTAAGGCTGTTTTCCATGGCCAGGCCGAGATCTTTGAGCATGAGTTGGGCCATGAAGCCGGGCTGGTAGTCGTTACTGGCGGGCGTACCGGGCATGACACCCGGCACCGGGTTGTAGTTTTGAAGGGACCAGTTGTCACCCGAGCTGTTTTTCATAATTTCGGACAACACGCCCGCATCAAGGCCGTTGTTCATGCCCAGTTGCAGTGCTTCTGCAGTGCCGATCATGTGGACAGCCAGGAGCATGTTGTTGCACATTTTGGCGATTTGTCCGGCGCCGTGATCGCCAGCGTGGAAGATTTTCTTGCCCATCCCCGACAGGATTTTTTCTGCCCGCATGAATCCTGCTTCACTGCCACCGCACATAAAGGCTAGGGTTCCGGCCTGCGCGGCTTTCACCCCGCCAGAAACCGGCGCATCGAGCATGTCCAACCCGGCGGCTTCGGCGGCGGCCCCCACCTGACGCGCCGTTTCGGCATCGATGGTGCTGCAATCCAGGATAAGAGTGCCTTTCGCCGCCCTGGCGATAAGGCCGCTTTCCCCGAGATACAAACCCGCCACATGTTTACCTGCGGGCAGCATACTGAGAATCACCTCTGCGCCCTCTATCGCTTCCAAGGCTGAACTGGCGCAACGCGCCCCCTTTTCAGCCAGCGCTCGCATGGCCACCTCTGAAAGGTCGAAGACGGTAAGGCTATGGCCAGCAGTCATCAGGTTGGCGGCCATGGGGCCACCCATATTGCCCAGGCCAATAAAGGCGATATTGCTCATGCGGTTCTCCTTCACGCCGCCGAGGCGGCGTCTTGGTGGCGATGTGAACGCCGCTCGCGATTATTATGGGGTTCGTTTATAAATCCCGGAGTGGGTGCTCAGGCCAGGGCGACTCAAAGTAAGCACCCACTTCATCCTCACCAACCGCCGCAGCGCTATTGTGGCGCCACTGGGGATTTTTATCTTTGTCGATCAGCAATGCGCGTACGCCCTCGGCGAAGTCACTGCCGCGCACGATATTTGTCGACAGCGTCAGCTCGGCGCGGAACACCTCGCGAAGCGGCAAGCGCTGGGTTCGGCGCAGCTCTTCAAGGATCAAACGGGCACTGAGCGGCGAGCCTGCGGCCAGCGTCGCCGATGCTTTTTGCAGCCAGGGATTGTCGCTTTGCAGCGCGCAGATGTGCTCGATAATATCGAGGTCGCTACCCTGACAAGCCCGCTCTATTTCGGCGCTGGCGGCTTCAACCTGCCCTGCTGGACGCGCGTCAGCGCTGGCCTGCACGAACTTGCGCATCAACTCCATCAAGCGCTCGTGATTGTCGCCCACACTGGTTGACCACAGTTCCTCGCTCATAGCCGTTAATACGTCGTCGCGTAGGCGGTGCTCAATGAAGCCTTCCGCCAGACCGAGATACAGCGCGTCGGTGGCATTGAACGAGGCGCCGGTCAGCGCCAGGAAGCGGCCGTTACTGCCCGGCATACGGTTGAGGAAGTAGCTGCCACCCACGTCGGGGTACAGGCCAATGGTGATTTCGGGCATGGCGAGACGGGATTTTTCGGTGACGACACGGTAGCTGCCCGCTGCAAAAATCCCCAGGCCGCCGCCCATTACAATACCGTGGCCCCACACCACCACGGGCTTACCGAATTGCTGGAGTGCGTAATCGAGCCGGTATTCCAGTTCAAAGAAACGTTCGGCGTAGTCGCAAGGGCCACCGGGTTGTTCGGTCGCGGAGCGGTATAGCGCCTGTACGTCGCCACCGGCACAGAACGCTTTTTCACCTGCAGCAGTGATGAACAGGCAGGCAATATCGCTGCGTTCGCGCCAGTCCTTCACGGCGGCCAGCATGGCCTCAACCATGTCGAGGTTCAGCGAGTTGAGGGTTTTCTCAATATTGAGGGTGATTATGCCCAGCTTCTGACCACTGGCCGTACTGCGTTCTTCAAACAGGACATCCTGCGTCGTTATGCTCATTACGCGTTTTTCCACTCCGGTTGGCGTTTTTCCAGAAAGGCATTCACACCTTCTTTCTGGTCAGCAGTGTCGAACAACTGAATGAAGCGCTCGCGCTCCAGGATCAGACCTTTTGGCATCACCGCATCGCGGGCTTCATGAATCAGCTCCTTGCAGAAGCTTACCGCTACCGGACTCTGGGCGGCTACCGACGCCGCTAAATTCATGGCCGCCGATTTCGCTTCGCCGGTGTCAACCAACTCTTCTGCCAGTCCGATACGCTGAGCGGTTTCGGCATCGATGCGCTCGCCGCAGAGGATCATGCGCTTGGCCCAGCCGGGACCGACCAGCGCGGTGAGCCGCTGAGTCCCCCCCGCACAGGGCAACAGACCAACCTTGGCTTCCGGCAGGGCGAGTTTGGCCTGGCGCTCAACAATGCGAATATCGCAGGCCATGGCGCACTCCAGCCCGCCGCCCATGGCAAAGCCGTTAACTGCAGCAATCGATACGCCGCGAAAATCCGCCAACGCTTCAAAGGCCTGACCAAACTTCAGACCGATATCCTGCGCCACGGCCTTGTCGCCGCTGGCGAACATCTTCAGGTCGGCGCCTGCGGAAAAGAATTTATCGCCGCTGCCGGTAATCACCAGCGCATAGATATTGCGATTGGCATTCAGCTCACTAACGATCTGGTGCAGGCCGCTCAGGGATTCGGCATCCCAGGTATTGGCGGGCGGGTTGTTGATGGTGATCACAGCGGTGTGCTCGCAGATGTCCAACAACAGTTTTTCAGTGGGGCTCGTGCTCATTTGATCACCTCCAGTGCGCCTTCCATTAATAAGCGGCGGGCAATGATTACCCGCATGATTTCGTTGGTGCCTTCCAGTATTTGGTGCACGCGGCTGTCGCGCAGGTGGCGCTCCAGCGGGTATTCGCGGATGTAGCCGTAGCCGCCATGCAATTGCAGCGCGTCGTTGCACACCTCAAAACCCACATCGGTGGCGAAACGTTTGGCCATGGCGCAATAGGAGCTGGCTTCGGGGTGCCCGGTATCGAGTTTGAAAGCCGCCAATCGCACCATTTGCCGCGCGGCAACCAGTTTGGTGGCCATGTCGGCCAGTTTGAATTGGGTGTTTTGAAAGTCGGCAATCGCCTGCCCGAACTGCTCTCGCTCTTTCACGTAGGCGGTGGCGGTTTCCAGTGCCGCCTGCGCGGTGCCAATGGAGCAGGTAGCGATATTGATGCGACCGCCATCCAGACCTTGCATGGCAATTTTAAAGCCTTGCCCTTCTTCACCTAGGCGGTTGCCGACCGGCACGCGCACATTGTCGAAGGTCACTGTCGCTGTAGGCTGACTGTTCCAACCCATTTTTTCTTCCGGCTTGCCGTAGCTGATGCCATCGCTGTCGGCAGGAATGGCAAAAGCGGTGATCCCTTTGGGGCCAGCATCACCGGTGCGCAACATCACCACCAGCAGATCAGTGGATCCGGCTCCGGAAATAAACATTTTGCTGCCGTTGACGACGTAGTGGTCGCCATCGCGCTCGGCGCTGCTGCGCAGATTCCCGGCATCCGACCCCGCGCCCGGTTCCGTTAAGCAGTATGACGCCAGCCGCTCACCGGCAACCAAACCGGGACACTGCGCTTCGATCAATGCGGGCTGGCCGTAGTGGCCGATCATACTGGTCGCCATATTGTGGATGGTCAAAAAGGCCGCGGTAGAGGTGCAGCCTCTTGCCAGCTCTTCCACAATCACGCTGGTGTCGAGCCGACTCAGCCCGAGGCCACCCGCCGGCTCGGGGGGGTACATGCCCATAAAGCCCAGTTCACCGGCCTGGCGCAGTGCGTCTTTAGGAAAGATATGCTCGGCATCCCAACGCGCCGCATTGGGCTTGAATACACCGTCGGCAAACTGCCGGGCGCTGCTCGCGTAGGCCTGCTGTTCATCGTTTAATTCAAAGTTCATCGACCGTACCCAATTAACAGCTGCTGGATCGCAGATTATTATGCGGGTGACTGCAGCGCTCGACGCTGCTCCGCTGCAATGGCCGAAGCAAACAGCAGATCGTCGGCGGGCAACTGCTTGGGTTCAGCAAGAGGCTTGGACACCCACGTCACATTGACCAGATCCTGCCAGCTAATATTGTTGTTAGTGGCGTTGCCGCCCCAGCTTCCGCAACCAAGCGAAAAGGTCTGGCGCATGCCGTTCCACACATTACCACTGTTTGAGGGTGCCTGGGGCTGATTGACCATGACGCGTGATGTATACGTCTTGGCAGCAAAACGCAGAATATTGTCATTGTCGCGGGAGTAGATCCCACAGGAGTGCCCCTGGCCCTGATAGGCCTGAATGGCGTTGGTTTTTGCGATGGCGGCGTCCAGTGTGGCTTCACGGTAGAACGCCATGACCACCGACATTTTTTCACCCGAAAACGGATAGTCCGCCCCCGCGCCGTGTTCAGGCACGATAAAAAATGTTTTCCCATCCGGCAGATTAATCTGTGCCAAGGCCGCCAGTACCGAGGCAGGCTGTGCAACAATCTGCGTATTCAAATGGCCATCTTCCCAAATGCTGTTTTGCAGGCGCCGTTTTTCATCTTCATTGCAGAGATAGCCGCCCTCCGCCTGAAGTTTTTCCAGCAGGCTATCCGCTACCGACTCCAGCGCAATGACGGCGTTGTCTGACGAGCACGACGCGGCCAGATCCAGCGTTTTGGAAAGGCGGATTTTCTCAGCGGCGTCACCAAGATCAGCCGTATCATCAACCACGATCACCGCATTGCCGGCGCCGACGCCCAGGGCTGGCGTACCGCTGGCATACGCCGACTTGACCATCGCCGCACCCCCCGTCGCCAGAATGCGGTCGCACTGCTTCATCAGCTCATTGGTCAACTCCAGAGTCGGCTGCTCAATGGCAATCACCAAATCTTCCGGCGCACCGCATTCTCGCAGGGCGGTACGCATCCGGTTGCAGATAAGCGCGTTCGTCAGCTTTGAGCGAGGGTGAGGCGCGATGATAATCGCGTTGCGCCCCTTGAGGGCGAACATGGCCTTGATCACCGGCGTGGCTTCCGGATTCGTGCAAGGTGCCAGCGCACCGATCACGCCAACGGGCTTGGCGATTTTAACGATATTGCGCTCATGATCCTCTTCAATCACCCCCACCGACTTATCGTTGATAATGTCGAACAGGGTTGCCCGCGTCTTGCTGAAGATTTTCAGGTACTTACCTTCGAAGTTGCCGAGCTGGGTTTCTTCCACCGCAAAACGAGCGATCTCCTCGGCCATCTCAGGTTTGACGACTGCCCATACCATCGCGGTAATCAGCGCATCGACCTGCTCTTGCGAGTAATTTTCTATCTGTTTTTGAGCGGCGCGAGCACGCGCCATCATTGCTGTCAGCTGCACGGCCTCATTGCGTTGATCTCTTATATGAGTAGCCATAAAACCGTCCTCGTTCTTCGGCCCGGCACCGGGCAATGGATAACAGCAGGCCATATGACCACATGCTGACACACGGCTGGATTGCTTATCTTGCCGATATGATGGACGATATTGCGGAATACTAATAACGCATCGCCGAGAGAGAAATGCCGTGGCAATGACCTCTGACTGGCCACTGCCTGCGGATGGGGTTCGTTTTCTCACCCCCGGCTGGCTGGCCAAACAACTGGGTAAACACCCCCTGAGCGAGGCTCTTTATCCGCTCGCAATGGGCTACTACCCCCGCGCTCAGGGCCATCGCATGGCACGTCCACGGCACGACAATTATCTGATGATTTATTGCGTTGACGGCGCCGGGCAACTGGAGTGCGGAGAGCGCCACTACCGCATTCGCAGCGGCGATTTGATCCTGCTGCCCAAGGGGATTGCCCACCGCTATGAAGCAGACAGGAAACACCCCTGGACGATCTACTGGCTGCACTTCAACGGCAGGCTCGCCGAAACACTGTGTCAGCATTGCGGCCTGAGTTCACCGCGTTTTCACATCGGCGTACAAGCCAGGGTGGTGCGCGTTTTCGACGGGCTGTCGGAACTTAGACGCGGCGCCTACCAACTGGCGGAGTTTATTCAGGGCTGCCATCAGCTACAGGCGTTATTGAGCTACATCGCACTGCTCGCACGACAAGGGCAGAGTGATCACGGCAATCTTGACTGGGCACGGGTCCGCGCCACCATGCAGGAACATATTCACGGACAGCTCCGCCTGGACGCACTGGCGGCCAGTGTGAATGTGTCGAAATATCACTTCATCAAGAAGTTTAAAGCCTGGAGCGGACAATCACCCATCCAGTACTTTATCCATATGAAGGTGCAGCGCGCCTGCTATTTGCTGGACAGCACCACCATGTCTGTCAAAGAGGTGTCCTCCGCGCTGGGCTACGATGACGTGTATTATTTTTCCCGGCAGTTCAAGAAGGTCGTCGGACTGGCACCCAGCCGCTATCGCCATCATCGCGGCGCGCTGCTAGCGCCTCAGTAATGCAGGTCGCCGCTGAGCACGGTATGCGCGCGACCGCGCAGCTCGACCCGGTCGTTCTGCAACGCCAGCCATAGCTGGCCACCGCGCGACGACAACTGCTCGGCGCTGAGTTGAGACTTACCGAGCTTGCCCGACCAATAATCCGCCAAGGCACAGTGCGCCGAACCGGTTACCGGGTCTTCATTAATCCCGACAGACGGGGCGAAAAAGCGCGATACCACATCGACCGACTCACCCGCCGCGGTGACAATCAGACCGCGACAGGGCAGCGCCGCAATCGCCGCCATATCGGGCAGATAAGCGCGTACAGCGCGCTCGTCTTTCAGTTCCAGCAGCAGGTCTTCGCCCGCCACCGCCGCAGCAACGGCAGGGAGGCCAAGGCTTTCTGCCCACGCAGATAGCGGCTGCTCCGCGGTAGGACAGCGGGGGAAATTCATACTTAGCAACTCGCCACAGCGACTCACCTGCAATTCCCCGCTGCGTGTATCAAAGCGCAGACAACTCGCATCAATCTGGCACTGGTCCCAAAGGGCATGGGCGGCCGCCAGAGTCGCATGCCCGCAGAGATTCACCTCGGCCAGTGGGGTAAACCAGCGCAGCGACCAGTGCTCACCCGCACTGTCCAGTGGTTGGAGGAACGCCGTTTCCGAGAGATTGAATTCTGCGGCAATGCGCTGCATATCCGTATCATCCAGGGCACGACTTTGCAGTACGACTGCCGCTGGATTGCCGGTAAAGGGCTGGCTGCAAAATGCATCGACAATAAAGCTTTTCATGGTGACTCCCTCTCGCCTGGAAGGCCGCTACGACGACGCCAGAATCTCCTCACACAACCGGGGCAACACCTCACTGGCAAGGCCGTGACGATGCTCATCAAAGTAGCTGTGTTGGGATGAGGCTTCAAGATTGACCTCAATACTGTGTGCCCCTGCATGGCGAGCAAGCTGAACAAAGCCTGCTGCCGGGTAAACATTGCCCGAGGTGCCCACGGCGATAAACAGATCGCACTGGCTCAGCGCCGCCTCAATGCGCGGCATCTGCAAAGGCATTTCCCCGAACCACACGACGTGGGGACGCAGCGTTCCGGTTTTTCCACAACAGGCACAACTGAGCTCGGCGTGAATATCGCCGTGAATCTCGAAAACCTCGCCGCTTCGAGTACAGTGCATTTTCAGCAACTCGCCATGCATGTGTATGGGATCATCGGAGCCCGCCCGCTCATGCAGGTCATCGATATTTTGCGTAACCAGCAAACACTCACCGGCAAAGCGTTTCTCCAGTTCGGCCAGCGCGATATGGGCCGGGTTCACCTTAACCGCATCAGACAACAACTGCCGCCGGCGCCCGTTGTAAAAGCGCTGCACCCTCTCGGGATTCGCGGCAAAGCCCTCCGGCGTAGCGACGTCCTCTATTCGGTGCTCCTCCCACAGGCCGTCAGCGGCACGAAAGGTTTTAATACCGGATTCTGCCGAGATACCGGCCCCGGTGAGAATTACGATGCGTTTTGCGGCAAGCGCGGACACGGACGAACTCCTACAAGGCTTTTTCCATAAACCGGGCAACACCGAACTCCGGTTTCAATTGATAGTCGACAAAGCCGCTGTCCAGATAACGCTGCCTCGCCGCGCGATTGCCTTCCAACACCTCCAGCGTGAGCTTGCAGCAGCCCTGCTGTCGCGCTTCGCTCGCCACGGCATCAAGCATCAGCGCTGCAATCCCCTGACGGCGATTCTCGGGTCGCACGATCACATCGTGGATATTCATTAGCGGCCTGGCCTTGAACGTAGAAAATCCAAGAAAGGTATTGATCAGACCGACAGCGCGATCGCCCTGCCAGGCAATGATGCTAAGCGCACCAGGATGCTCAGCCAGCGCATCACACAGGCGCTCGCGAACGTCGGCAGATAATGGCTCGGCGCCTCCCATAGGATCGCTTGCGTAACAATCCATGAGCGACAGAACAGCCAATCGGTCGATGTCATTTCGGTAGTCTGCGCGGCGGCAGAGCGTGGTCAGCATGGGCACACCAATGATGTCGTAACGGCGTTTCAGTCAAACTGAAACATAGTGCTCAGAATGATAACAAATGCATCACATTCGACGCAGAAAAGGCAATATTTGGCGGATTATCCCTTCCTAACACGAATACTCAGCCCTATACTTTTGTGCAATAACACAAACAAGATGGACACGTTCCCATGCATTCCAACTCCCTTTGGTCCCGCGGCATCATTGTCGCAGCACTGGCGGCTAGCATCGCCGCCTGCGGCAGCAGCTCTTCCAGTTCCAGCAGTTCGGATAACAGCAACGGTGGCAATGGTGGCGGCGGTGTTGCCGAGTCAAAGACCTTTGCCGACCAATCCATTCCCGCCAATGATGGCGAGACCATTGCGTTTACGGCCTATACCCCGGAAAACCCGACAGGCCGCGCCGTACCTTTGATTATTCACGGCCATGGCTTCGGTCTTTCGCGGGCGAAGAATCTCGAGAATCCCGGTCCGCTGGAAAACTTTACCACCGCCGATGTTTCCGGCGATGTCGCGCGTCAGGCATGGCTGGACAAGGGCTACTACGTGATCAGTTTTGACCAACGGGGTTTTGGCGACAGCACAGGACAGATCACCGTCATGGACCCGGACCTCGACTGCGCCAATATCTCGCGCATCATCGACTGGGCAGAGATTAACTTACCCAACCTGAAGTACGAGGGCAGCGATCCGGTCATCGGCTCGGTGGGACTGTCTTATGGCGGCGGCTTCCAAACCGTCTGCTCCAGCGTCGACAAGCGTTTCGATGCGCTGGTCCCCCTCGCCACCTGGAGCAATCTTCCTTTCAGCCTTTACCCCAGCAGCACCCCCAAAACCAGCTGGCTGGACGTACTCGGCATTGCCTCATTCGGCAATATGGAAACCGAGTTTTACCAGGCACTGCTGCAAGCCAACAGTACGGGTGAAATCGACCCTGCCGTGGTGGACCGACTGGCCGGACACAGCCCCCTGTCATTCTGCCTGAACGATCGCGAAGACGGCCGCACGCTCTCCAATGCCGACGCCCTGTTTATTCAGGGGGCCAACGATATTCTGTTCAACGTGAATGAAGCCGTAGAAAACTACGAGTGCTGGAAGGCCAAGGGCCTTGAGGCCCATCTGTTTGTCCAGCGCGATGGCCATATTCTTCCTGCGCTGCAGCAAGCGGGCGACATGCTGCTGTTCGGCACAGACAGCACGCTGTACTGCGGCGAGCAACAGTTTGACACGACCGCACTCGCGCTGGGCTTTTTGGCAAACAAGCTGATGGGAGAGTCCCAGCAGGCGCTGCCAGACGTCTGCTTTAGCCACGCGGACTCACAGCGTGGTGTGACCCTGAATGAGGTGACTATTGGCGGCCAGACAGCGTTAGTCCCGGTTAGTACGGTGGTGCCGGGCGGCGCCAACTACATCATTAGTCTGCTGCAAAACCTGCCGTTAAGCACCCTGCTGGAAATTCTTGCTCAGCTTCCCGGCGAACTGGAAACCATCTTGACCGGCGTGCTAAGCGGATTTCAGGACCCGATGGCCATTGCCGATTACCTAGATGAAATCGTCAATGTGATTCCATCTGAGTTGTTGAGCAAGCTTGTCGCGTCAGGCCAGTTTATTCCCTCAACCACCGCCACCAGCGATGGCCTGATTGCCGGCGTTCCCACTGCCAATCTGCTGCTGGAAGGCGGAAACGGTGACGACAACTTGCTGTTTGTCGGCATTGGCAGGCGTCGAGAAGGCGGTGATGTTCATCTGGTGAACGACCAGGTGCGCCCGCTGCGCGGCACAGGCAGCCAGATGATTGAACTGAATGGGGTAAGCGAAGATATTCAAGCGGGTGACGAACTGGGGCTGGTGATCTACGGCATTCACCCCTACTACCTGTATCTCGGTGGACTGGTGCAAGCTCCACTGCCCGTCACCCTTGCCGGCACCGTGCAACTGCCGCTGCATAGCCAGCCTTAGCAGCACTGGTGGGGTGCGGACTGAGTCCCGCCCCGCTCTTTCCTATACGCCCGCCATCAATCCAGAACAAAGGTCGCCAGCACAAGGCTGAGCACCGTCATTGAGGTGACAGACAAGAGCAGAAAGCCGAGTAGCTTCAGCGGCTTGAACGGCTTGCGCTCAACGTCGTTATAACCAGCCTTCAGAAACTCATCAACTTTCGCCTGGTCTTCCGGATACAGTTTGTTATGTTCGTTTTCCATGGGGCTACCGCTCGGAAGTCGGTCTACAGACCGGGTTAAGATCGCCACGCACGTCGGCGCGGGCACAAAAAAAGGCGGCCCCATTATCACAGGATGCCGCCTTTAAGGCCAGATACCGCCCAGCAAGTTCCGGCGGCATCCGATCGGGTGTGCTCGACTTACGCGAAGGCCTCTTCCGCCAGATCCATCATGGCATCGCTGCCACTGCGAATCGCCGAACTCAGGGCCTGAGTTTGCGGCAACAGACGTTGCACAAAGAAACGGGCAGTCTGCAATTTGGCTTTGTTGAAGTCCTCACCCTGCTGGCTCTCACCACTCAGTACTGTGCGGCACTGCATCGCCCACATGTAGCTATACAGCGTAAAGCCCATCACATGCAGGTAGTCGTTTGCCGCCGCACCGATGGCGTTGGGGTCATTGGCAACGCTTTCCATCACGAAGCGAGTCAGCGACTCCAGGTTATCTACCGCGTCATTCAGCGGTGCCAGGAATTCGTCCATACCGGCAACGGAGGCAGCATCAGCACAGAACGCACGAATTTCGTCCAGCAGCACGTTCAGGTTCTTCGCGCCGTTGGCCGCCACTTTACGTCCCATCAGGTCCATAGCCTGAATGCCGTTAGTGCCTTCGTAGATCTGAGCGATACGAACGTCACGTACCAGCTGCTCCATCCCCCACTCGCGCACATAGCCGTGGCCACCGTAACACTGCTGGCCCAGCACTGTACCTTCAAAGCCCTTGTCAGTCAGGAACGCTTTGGCGATAGGCGTCAGCAGTTCCACCATACCTGCAGCGCGGGCTTTGTCGTCGCCTTCCCCGAACTTGGACAGGTCGAGTTGCTTGCCTACGTAGACCGCGAAAGCCCGACCCGCTTCTACCAGCGCCTTTTGAGTCAGCAACATGCGACGTACATCAGGGTGAACAATAATCGGATCAGCGGCGCCATTGGGGTTGGTCGGCCCCTTGGGCGCACGGCTTTGGAGACGCTCGCGGGCGTATTCGCAAGACCACTGATACGCCGTCTGCGCCGCACTCAGCCCCTGAATACCCACGGACAGGCGCTCGTAGTTCATCATGGTGAACATACCTTGCAGGCCGCGATTGATCTCACCCACCAGATAGCCTTCAGCACCGTCGAAGTTCATTACACAGGTTGCTGACGCATTAATGCCCATCTTGTGCTCGATGCTGCCGCAGTTCACGCCGTTGCGCTCACCGAGGCTGCCGTCATCATTAACTTTAACCTTGGGCACAAGGAACAGAGAGATGCCTTTCGAACCTGCGGGGGCATCCGGCAGCTTTGCCAACACCAGATGAATCACGTTCTCAGTCAAGTCGTGATCACCGCCAGTGATGAAGATTTTGGTGCCGGTGATTTTGTACGTGCCATCAGCCTGTGGCTCGGCCTTGGTGCGAATCATACCGAGATCGGTACCCGCATGGCTCTCAGTCAGACACATGGCGCCCGCCCACTGGCCGCTGTACATGTTTGGCAGGTATTTTTCTTTCAGCTCGTCGCTGGCATGACTATCAATAGCCAATGCCGCACCGGAAGTCAGCGTCAGGTACAGGCCCATCGCGATGTTGGAGGAGTAGAGCATTTCCTCGAACAACAGCACCAGCATTTTAGGCATATTCTGGCCGCCGTAATCAGGCTCGCCAGACAGGCCTCCCCAGCCCCCTTCTGCCAGCTGTTTAAAGGCTTCAGGATAACCCTTGGGAGTAGTGACAACACCGTCATCCCACTTCACGCCTTCTTCGTGGCCGCTTTGACTCAGTGGCGCGATCAGGTTCTCGTTGATCTTGGCGCTTTCTTCAAGAATAGCGTCCGCCAGTTCGCGGTTAACTTCTTCCGTGCCGGGCAGGCTCTGCCAGAGCTGCTCAGCCTTAAAAACTTCGTGCAGGACAAACTGCATATCACGCAGCGGCGCTTTATATTCGGGCATGTCGAATTCTCCACAATGTATCGCGACATGGGTCGCTTTCCATAAACATAGACAAACGCCCACCGGAAGGCGGGCGCTGCTCGTTTGGGACCAAATTCTCTGTTTTTGTTAGAAAGCAAATGCCTCTGCGGGCATTGCCATCAAGCTGTCAGCGCCATTGAGCATTGACAATTTATGAGACTCTGTACGCGGCAACAGACGCTGGAAGTAGAAGCGCGCTGTGTGCAGCTTCGCCTTCAGGAACTCGTCGTCGGCATCGCCGTCCAGAGCGACTGCGGCCATCCGCGCCCACATGTATGCCAGCGAGATATAGCCGGAATACATCAGGTAATCGACCGATGCAGCACCGACTTCGTCGGGATTTTGCATGGCTTTCTCACCCAGCTTGGCGGTGACTTCGCCCCACTCTTGGTTAAGTTCAGCAAGTTTACCAACAAACTCGGCCATTTCGGGACGCTCTGACTCCGACTGACAGAATTTATGGATAATTTTGGTGAACAGCATCAACTGCTTGCCACCCGTACCCATGACTTTCCGCCCCAGCAGATCCAACGCCTGAATACCGGTGGTACCTTCATACAGCGTAGAGATACGCAGGTCGCGAACGATCTGCTCCATGCCCCACTCCGCGATGTAACCGTGACCACCGTATACCTGCATACCGTAGTTCGCCGCTTCCAGTCCGGTTTCAGTAACAAAGGCCTTGGCAATCGGCGTCAGCAGTTCAGAAAGTTCTTCCGCGTCTTTGCGAGCCTGCTCGTCTGCGCCGAAGTAGAAGCTGTCAACCAGTTGCGCGACCCAGTAAATAAACGCGCGGCTACCCTCAGCCAATGCTTTCTGAGTCAACAGCATACGGCGCACGTCGGGGTGCACGATCAGAGGATCAGCCGGGCCGTCAGGGTTTTTCGGACCACTCAGCGAACGCATTTGCAGACGCTCACGAGCGTATTCAAGCGCACCCTGGAAGGAAGCTTCTGAGCCAGCAAGGCCCTGCAACGCAGTACCAAGGCGAGCAGAGTTCATCATGTGGAACATAGCCTGCAGGCCGCGGTTTTCCTCGCCGACCAGGAAGCCGGTGGCACCATCAAAGTTCATCACACAGGTTGCGGACGCTTTAATCCCCATCTTGTGCTCGATGCTGCCGCAGCTTACGCCGTTGCGCTCGCCGACGTTGTTATCGGCATCGGGGAGGAACTTGGGCACCAGGAACAGGGAAATACCTTTTGTGCCAGCCGGGGCACCTTCGACACGAGCCAGCACGAGATGAATGATGTTTTCCATCATGTCGTGCTCGCCGCCGGAAATGAAGATCTTGGTGCCGGTGACTTTGTAGCTGCCGTCGCCGTTGTTCTCGGCTTTGGTGCGCAGAATGCCCAGATCAGAGCCGCAGTGCGGCTCAGTCAGGCACATAGTGCCGCCCCAGGTGCCATCGGTCATCTTGGGCAGATAAATGTTTTGCAGCTCTTCGCAGGCATAGTTTTCCAGCAGACGCGCCGCAGATTGCGACAAACCGGTATACATACCCCAAGCCCAGCAGGAGGTGCTGACCATTTCAGTCACAACCAGCCCCAGCGAATTGGGCAAGCCCTGGCCACCAAACTTGGCATCGGCGGTCATCGACGGCCAGCCACCTTCGGCGAACTGCTCATAAGCTTCTTTAAAGCCTGTCGGGGTTTTCACGCCCTCTTCAGACCAGACACAACCTTCCTGGTCACCGATCTGATTCAGCGGGGACAGGACGTTCTCAGAAAATTTAGCACCCTCGGCAATGATCGCATCCAGCAGGTCTTCGCTGACCTCTTCGCGGCCAACCAGGCTCGCAAAATGCTCATCGGCTTTGAGTACATTTTTCAGTACAAAATTAATATCGCGGATTGGCGCTTTGTATTGCGGCATGATGAAACCTCACGTTGCTCGCTGCGTAAGACAGGGTCGCAGCAATGTTGACGGTGACAACTATAGCGATTTATCTACGTTGCGCAAGGCCGAAACGATCAAAAAGGTCGTCATTTGGGCCAACCAGCGTCACACTTTAATGCACGCGAGACGTTGCAAGGCACCATTTAGGGGCATATACGGACTGTCGCTGACCGCTGGGCCTCAGTAGCCTAGTAGCCCCCATCGACGACATCTCAGGAATCATGAACTTTCGCCCCCACGGTGAGCACAGCCTCTACTACCCCCGAGAGGGCATTATCCTTGCCGAACCTCTGGGCTGCTGGAATAAGGAAGCCGCCATGGAATATTGCACCGGCATGCGCAACTTCATCAGTCAATTGCCCTCGGTGCCAAGTCGATGGTGCCGCATTATCGACTTGAGCCAGTACGAGCTGCATACGCCCGAGGTCCCCGCGCTGCTGAACCGCCTGGCGCGCTGGACAAGCGACCAAGGATGCGTCGTTCACAGCTATATTTTTTCCAATACGCTGCAAATCCAGACGGTGGACGAGATGTTCGAATCAATCGGTGCCCGCTACTTCAGCGCGGACGACAGGGAAGAGGCGCTTGCGCAGTGTCAGCAAGCGCTTTTGGAGCAGCGTCGCTAGCTGACAGTTAGCAGCGCGGAAAGGTCAAGGTAGCTGGCAACATCCGACACGATGGGCCCCGCCCCCAAATGCGGGACCACCCCAAGACAGGGCGCAGGTAACATCCCCTGCAACGTCGCAAGATTTTCTTCAAAGCAGGCCATATCGGGATCAACACGGTTGGCCACCCAACCGGCCAACGACAGGCCATCTGCGCGAATCGCGTCGGCCGTTAACAGGGCGTGACTGATGCAGCCCAGCTTCATCCCCACCACCAGAATCACCGGCAGGTTCAGTTCCACTGCGAGCGCAGCCAGCGTTTCCCGGTGATTGAGAGGCACCCGCCAGCCACCGGCACCTTCGACCAAAAGAAAGTCCGCTGGGTGCATCATGCTGCCTCGGCAGTAACCGGCCAGTTGCGCAGCGGTGAGGCGACGCTCTTCGTGATCAGCAGCAATATGCGGGGCGATAGCTTCTTCGAATACCACCGGATTCACCTGTGCGTAACTGAGTTTTTCGCTCATCGCCGCCATCAAGTTCAAGGCATCATCGTTGCGCAGCTCGCCACTGCGTTTCTCCGCCCCCGCCGCGACCGGCTTCAGCGCCAGCGTGCGCAGTCCTTGAGCCGACGCCGCCGCCAACAAGCCACAAGCCACCAGGGTTTTCCCGGCATCGGTATCGGTGCCAGTAACAAAAAAGCGGGCAGCCCTAGCCATTAGAGACTCTCCTGAAGTTCACGGGATGAATGTGGTGCTTTTTCCAAGCGCAGATACCAGACCTGATAACTGGTCGGCAGACCCTCTGGCTGACGGAAGCCCTCATAGGCTGTCTGCAACGCCAGCAGGCGACGCCGACTGGACAAGCCCTGCGGCCGGCCGTGGTTAACATTGCTGACACCCAATTGTTTGAGGTCACGGGTCAAGCTGCGCAGGTCGTCATAGTACAAACACTCTTCACCCGACACCCACTCACACTGTAAGCCGGCAGAGGCAATCGCCTGCTCAACCCGCTGACGGGGAATGAAGTCGTTGACGTGTACATAGCTGTCGACCTGCTGCCAGGCTGCCCGCAGTTCCCAGAGTGTTTCGGGGCCCAGCGTGGCAATAAACGCACAGCCACCCGGTGCCAGCACGCGTTCAATTTCCGCATACAGCGCCTGCACATCTTCACACCACTGCAGGGATAAACTGGAAAACAGCAGGTCGACACAGCCATCGGCCAGCGGCAGATTTTCAGCGTCGCCGCCCAGCCACTGCTGACAGGCATCGCCATGATGGTCGCGGGCGTACGCCAGCATACCCTCAGCCAGATCCACCGCGGTCAACTGCGCCCCCATAAACTGACCTCGCAGCATCGGCAGGCTATAGCCGGTGCCGCAACCCAAATCCACGACTCTCGCACCGGGAGGCAGCGATACATCACTGAGCTGCGAGAATAGTTGATCAGCTATCCGGCGCTGCACCGTCGCCGACTGGTCATAGCTCGCCGCTGCCCGCGAGAACGACTTCGCCACCGCCTGCTTTTCAAAATGCCGGTCCGCGCCGACGGCGGGCAGTACGTCGACTAACCGCTGCCGATAGAAATTCAATACGTCATCACAGAGGCGCGCGGCCTGCGAACGCAGCAGTAAATGCCCCGCGCCGTCATATACCCGCGTTTCGCCCTGAAGCTGCGGGGCAACCGTACTGGGCACCAATGCGTCGCCCTCGCCCAGCACATTCAGGCGAGGGCAGGATAACAGCTGCTCCCGCTGATCCAGCGTTCGCAGTAAATCCAAGCCTCCAAGCAACGCTTGTGGACCCGCCTGACACTCGGGCAGTGATCGACGCAACTCGCGCGCCTGTGCATCACCCTGACATTGCAGCCCCACGAAACGCCGAAGCGCCTTGTCCGGCGCCTCGCACACCTCCCGATAAAAAGCCTCGAAGGTCTCGACCGGCATGGCGGCAGGCCAAGCATCACTGGCGACAAAGCGCGCATTGCTGGCCACGCTAACCAGCCCGGCAACCCGCTCGGGGTGGCGATGCGCAAGCTCAGCGGCAATCATGCCGCCCAGCGACCACCCCATATACAGGGCTTTTTCAGGGAGAACAGGCAACAGTGCTTCGATGAGATTTGCAGCGCTGCCCAGCGACGCCTCGGCGCTGCGCCCAAAGCCCGGCAAATCGATCAGAGTCAGATGAAAATGTTGGCGTAAATGTGGCAACAACGGCTGCCAGATGCGGCTATCGCTGGCCCAGCCATGCAACAGCACCAGCTCAGCAGCCTCACCACTGGCCGTCAGGCGTTCACGAAATAGCGCGGACATCAGCGCGGCTCCAGCAATTGCGGTGCATACTGGCCAAACACCTGTTGCAGCATCTCTAGCAGTTGTTCGATCTGCTCACTGCTATGCGCCGCGCTTAAGGTAATGCGCAGCCGCGCGGTGCCTGTCGGCACCGTCGGCGGACGAATAGCAGAAATCAGAATGCCCTGCTCTTCAAGCGCCGCACTGAGCTGCATGGCCAGAGCGTCATCGCCAACCAATAAGGGCTGAATCGCGGTCTCGGAATCCATCAGCGGCAAATTCAGTGCCTCGGCACCGTCGCGAAACTGGCGGATGTGCGCGTGGAGTCGCTCACGCCGCCAGCGCTCATCACTTAGCAAATCCAGGGAGGCGAGCGTTGCCGCCGCAACGGCGGGCGGCATGGCGGTGGTGTAAATGTAGGGCCGCGCGAACTGAACCAGTGTTTCGATAAGCTCCTCGCTCCCCGCAACAAAAGCACCGAAACTGCCGATGGCCTTGCCTAGCGTGCCCATCAAAATAGGCAGCTGTTGCTGGTCCAGTTTGAAGTGTTCTGCACTACCCGCGCCACTGGCACCCAACACACCAAAACCGTGTGCATCATCAGCCATCAGCCAGGTATCGTGGTCGGCAGCAAGTTCAGCCATGGCGGGCAGCGGGGCGATATCGCCATCCATGCTATACACCGCATCCACGGCAATCAGACGCTGGCCACGCTCGGGCAGCGCCTGCATACGCGCATTCAAATCATCGAGATCACTGTGGCGAAATCGCTTCATTTTGGCATCACAAAGACGACCACCATCCAACAGCGAAGCGTGGTTCAACCGATCTTCCAGCAGGTGATCGCCACGACCAAGGAGCGCGGTAATCACCCCAAGATTAGCCATATAGCCGGTAGAAAAGAGCAGTGCTCGATCGCGCCCAGTGACATCAGCCAGCCTTTGCTCCAGCGCATGGTGCAGACTGGAATGCCCGCAGACCAAGTGGGAGGCACCGCCGCCCACGCCGAATTCACTGGCCGATGCCTGCATCGCCTCGATCAGCTTGGGATGATTCGCATGGCCGAGATAGTCATTGCTGCAAAATTGCAGCAGCTCCCGACCATCCAGCGTCATTACGGCGCCCTGCGGCGAGGCCAGCTCGCGACGACGGCGGTAAAGTGACTGTTGTCGACGCTCGGCAAGACGGCGCTGCAACTGCTGCGCTCGGGATTCTCGCGTCACGGTAATCAGGCGGTGGCGTCGTAGAAGAACTTGTCGTTCTGCACCCGTTCCACTTCACCCATCAGGGCGGCAGCAGCGGCATCATCGTCCGCCTCGGTGCAGCGCTGCTCCGGCGAAATTCCCAGACGATCAAACAGTTTCAGATCTTTGTTGGCTTCCGGGTTAGGCGTGGTCAGCAGTTTTTCACCATAGAAAATAGAGTTGGCCCCGGCAAAATACGCCAGCGCATGCATCTGCTCATTCATTTCCTCGCGACCCGCCGACAGTCGCACGTGGGACTGGGGCATCATGATCCGGGCCACGGCAATAGTGCGAATAAAGTCGAAGGGATCGAGGTCCGCCTCGGCTTCCAATGGCGTACCTTCCACCCGCACAAGCATATTGATGGGCACACTTTCGGGGTGCTCGGGCAAGTTCGCCAGTTGCAGCAGCAAGCCGGCGCGATCCTTCACGGATTCACCCATGCCGACGATGCCGCCGCTGCACACTTTAATGCCCGCATCGCGGACGTTCGACAAGGTATTCAGGCGATCACCATAGGTGCGCGTCGTGATGATCTCACCATAGTATTCTGGCGAGGTATCCAGATTGTGGTTGTAGTAATCCAGCCCCGCCTCGGCCAGCTCCTGCGCCTGCTCGCCACTGAGCATGCCCAACGTCATACAGGTTTCCAGGCCCATCTCTTTCACCCCGCGCACCATGGCAGTCACGTAAGGCATATCTTTTTTCTTGGGTGAACGCCACGCGGCGCCCATACAGAAGCGGGTCGACCCCCGAGCCTTGGCAGCACGCGCCTCAGACAGGACTTTCTCCACTTCCATCAGCTTTTCTTTTTCCAGACCGGTGTCGTAGCGATTGCTCTGGGGGCAGTATTTGCAGTCTTCCGGGCAGGCACCGGTCTTGATCGACAGCAGCGTGCTAACCTGAACAGTATTGGGGTCGAAGTTAGCGCGATGCACGGACTGCGCCTGAAAGAGCAGGTCATTAAATGGCTGCTCAAAGAGCGCTTGAACTTCTTCACTGGTCCAGTCGTGGCGAATAGCTGTCATGGCGAGCATTCTCTGCAGATTGTGGCAAAGCCTGTAATGATACCCGGCCCCGATACGCTGTCAACCAACAGGGATGATTATGGTTTACAAGTGGGTAAACAACAGTCTGAACCGTTTACTGCCGCCACGCTGCCTGTGCTGTCAGCAAGCAGGCCAGCAGCTCTGTCCCGACTGCGAGGTGGAGTTACCGAAGCTGGGCACACGCTGCCAACACTGCGCGCTACCCCTACCCCAAAGTGACAGGCTGTGTCGCCACTGCCTGCGACGCCCTCCTCGCTTCACACGCTGTCTCAGTGCCTTTTCCTACCGACCGCCCGTCGACCAACTGCTACTCAGCTACAAACATGCCGGGCACATGGCCAATGGCCGCGTATTGGCCCAACTGTGGATGAGTTGCTGTGGCGATGACGTGCGTCGAGAACCCCCGGACGCCCTGATCCCCATCCCGCTGCACTGGCGGCGGCGCTGGCAACGGCGTTTCAATCAATCGCGACTGCTGGCCGAGCAATGGGGCGACGCCTTCGGTCTTGTCGTTACAGACGCACTGCAACGCCGTGTACACACAGCAGCCCAACAGGGGCTGACAGCGGCGGAACGCCGTCGCAATCTGCGCCGTGCCTTTGTCCTTTCACCCCGCGCAAACGTCACAGGAAAGCACCTGGCGCTGGTCGATGATGTACTCACCACTGGCGCGACAGCCAATGCCGCGGCCGTTATACTCCTCGACGCTGGCGCCCGGCGCGTCGACATCTGGTGCCTGGCGAGAACCCCGGAGCCCGGCCAGTAAGACTCAGCGGAGCAGTAAATGAACGAACAGCAGAATTTTGCGGCCCTGAACCCGGACCGGGTGATCGATGCCGTGGAAAGCGTCGGTTTTGTCAGCGACCTGCGCGTGTTCGCTCTCAACAGCTACGAAAACCGGGTTTATCAGTTCGGCCTGGAAGATGCCGAACCACTGGTAGTGAAGTTTTACCGCCCCGGACGCTGGAGCAATGCGCAGATAGAGGAAGAGCACCGCTTCACCCAGCAACTCAGCGATGCAGATATCCCGGTGATTGCCCCCTGGCGGAATAGCGGTGGTGACAGCCTGTTTGAGCACGACGGCTATCGTTTTGCGCTATACCCTCGTCGAGGCGGCCATGCACCCGCGCTCGATGATATGGAAAATCTCTTTCAACTCGGCAGGCTGTTTGGGCGACTTCACCTGCTGGGAGAAACCGAAGACTATCATCACCGCCCACAACTCACCCCCGCCAGCTACGGCACAGCCAGCCGCGAGTTTCTGCTGGAACACGACTTTCTGCCCAGCTCGCTCCGCGATGCCTATCAGGGCATCAGCCAGGATGTCATCGCGCTGATTGATGAGGCCTTTGCCAACGTTGTACCGCGCAATATCCGCTGCCACGGCGATGGTCACGTCGGCAATATTCTGTCTCGTAATGGCGACACCCTGCTCGTGGATTTTGACGACAGCCGCATGGCGCCTGCTATTCAGGACCTGTGGATGTTTCTGTCCGGCGACCGCGATACCCAGCAGGGCGCGCTGTTGGAATTGGTCGAGGGCTACGAAGAATTCCGCGAATTCTCACCACGCGAACTGCGACTGATAGAACCACTGCGCAGTCTGCGAATCATGCATCACGCCGCCTGGCTGGCGCAGCGCTGGGACGACCCGGCCTTTCCCCTTGCCTTCCCCTGGTTCAACTCCGAGCGCTACTGGGGTGAACACATCCTGTCACTGCGCGAGCAATTCGCCCTGCTGCAAGAACCCCCGTTAGCCCTACAGGCGTGATCGCCTTCCCCATTTACATACGTAAAGTTAAAATCCATGGCAGGAGATGACAAGCCGGACTACTCAACGGCCAATACATGGCGCCTGAGGCAAGGCTATACTCCTCCCCCACTGCCCCGAATAAACGATCATAAACGGGCTTAGGAGTTTGCATGTATACCATCAACGTCAACGACCAAGACCACACTGTGGATGTGCCCGGCGATAAACCCCTGTTGTGGGTGCTAAGGGAGAACCTCAAGCTTTTTGGCAGCAAGTACGGCTGCGGGCAAGCGCTCTGTGGCGCCTGCACCGTGCACGTTGACGGACAACCCACCCGCTCCTGCGTGATGCCGATCAGCGCCGCCGAGGGGCACCGCATCACCACCATTGAAGTGATGAATGAGGACAATATTGGCCGCCTGGTTCAGGCAGCCTGGCAAGAGCTGAATGTCCCCCAGTGCGGCTACTGCCAATCCGGACAGGTCATGGCAGCAACGGCATTGTTGAAAGACAATCGCTCCCCCAGTGACCGCGATATCGATGAGGCAATGTCGGGCAACATCTGTCGCTGCGGCACCTATCCGCGAATTCGTAAAGCTATTCACAAAATCGCCAGCGAACAGCTCTAAGGAGGCGTTATGGAATTTTCCGAACTGACACGCCGCCAGTTCCTGCGTGTTTCGGCCATCGCTGGCGGCGGCCTGCTGGTTGCCTGTGGCGGTGGCGGAGGTGGCGGCGGAAGTAACAGCGGCAACCCCGGCGATGGCACCAACGAACCGATCGACGCTCAGGAATACGCCGTTGGTGAGTTTCTGCGGCTGAGTACCGACAACCGCGTACACATTCTGGTCGGCGCCTCGGAAATCGGCCAGGGAGCACTGACCTCGATGGCGATGATTGTTGCTGAAGAGCTGGATGTCGATTGGGAAATGGTCACCGCCGAGCATTCGCCGGTCGCTGCGCGCTTCAACAACCCTTACTTTGGCGGGCTGCTGCAATTTACCGTGGCTAGCGCCACAACCCGCGGCTATTTCGACACCCAGCGCCAAATCGGAGCCGCCGTGCGGCAGATGCTTATTCAGGCAGCGGCAGATCGCTGGGAAGTCACCCGAGAGTCGCTGCGTACCGACCGGGGCTTCGTCTATGACGATGCTAATGGCCGCAGCGCCAGCTACGGTGAACTGGCGGAAGAGGCAGCAAGCTACAGGGTGCCGCTGACGCCGCCCCTCAAGGAGCCATCGCAATACCGCATTATCGGCCAATCCAAGCAACGCAACGACGCGGCCGCCAAGGTGACCGGTACACTTCAGTACGGCATCGATGTGGACCTGCCCGGCATGCTGACTGCAGTTATCGCCAGACCTCCCCGTTTTTTCGGGCAGGCACTGACCGTCGATGACAATGCGGCGCTGGCGGTTCCCGGCGTCCGTGAAGTCCATACAACACCGGCCGGCGTTGCCGTCGTTGCCGACGACTACTGGTCGGCAGAAAAAGGACGCCAAGCGCTGGAAGTACGTTGGAACGAGCTGCTGGCCGGGCGGACGGACAGCGATCTCACCCGCTCAGCCTACGAGTTGCGCCTCAACCTTCCCGGCGTGCCAATCCGCATTGACGGCTTGGTGCCGGTCGCACAACTTGCTGCCGCAGAGGTGCGCTCAGCGGACTACTATTTCCCGTTCCAAGCCCACGCCGCGATGGAGCCCTTGAACGTGACCGTGGACTACGATGGCAGTCGCGCCGACATCTGGACCGGCAGTCAATCTCCCACGCTGGATAAAACCTTCGCCAGCATCATTCTCGGCTTGCTGCCCAATCAGATCAATTTCCACACCATGTCATCGGGCGGCGGTTTCGGCCGTCGTGGCAACGTATTCGCCGACTACGTTCGCGACGCCTGCTTCGTCGCCAGAGCGGTCCGCCAACCCGTTAAGGTGATGTGGACGCGGGAAGACGATATGAAAGGCGGTTTCTACCGCCCCGCCGCCGCCGTGAGAGTCAGCGCCGCCGTGGACAATCAGGGTAATATCACCGCCTGGACCCATCGAGCGGTGACCCAGGACGTGACCGCTATTTTGTACGCAGAGGAGCTTCTGGACACCCTAGCGGAGGGCACGCTGCCCCCACTCAAGGAGCTGACCGACCTGGAAACGGGCATGCCCTACGACATCGACAACGTGTTAATGGATGCCCACCTGACCGTCAATCTCACCATGCCCGCGCTGTGGATGCGATCGGTCAACAAATACACCGACGTCTTCGCTCAGGAGACCTTTATTGACGAGGTCGCCGCTCGCTACAGCCGCGACCCCTATCAGTACCGCCGAGGTATGCTCAACAACGAACCGAGGCTGCTTGCCGTGCTCGACGCTGCAGCTCAGGCCGCCAACTGGGGCGGACCGAATGGCGGTCGCAGCCAGGGCCTTGCGGTACTCGGCCACTGGATGAGTTATGTGGCTCAGGTTGTAGAACTCAGCGTATCCGCCGACAAAGTGGTGACCATTCATCGCGTGATAAGCGCCGTGGACGTCGGCACGGCCGTCAATCCTGATCTGGTAGTCGCCCAGGTTGAGTCCGCCATCGTTTTTGCGCTGACCAGTGTTTTCTACGGAGAAATCACACTGAACGACGGCGTGGTTCAGCAGAGCAATTATGACGACTACCCGGTTCTGCGAATGTTCGAAACCCCCGAAATGGAAACGATCGTCCTGCCCTCTGATCATGCGCCAGGCGGCGTGGGAGAGTTGGGCGTTCCGGCACTCGGGCCCGCGCTGGTCAATGCTATTTTTGCCGCGACAGGGGAAACGGTTCGCGAACTGCCACTCAGCAAGCTCGGCTACCGTATCGCCGAAAGGAGCCGCTCATGACTGTTTTTCCGACAGGACTGACCCGACTGATAACAGGCCTACTGTTTGGCGCCGCACTGAGTGGCACAGCTAGCGCGCAGTCCCCCCTGTTTGCGCCGATCTATGAGGTGCTGACCCATCCCCGCTGCCTGAATTGCCACACGGAAACCGAATTTCCCCGTCAAGGCGATGAGCGCAGACGGCACGATCAACTGATCGTACGCGGCGACAGCGACCACGGCGCACCCACGCTGCAATGCAGCGCCTGCCACCAGGAGCAAAACAGCCCCGATGGCGAGGTTCCCGGTGCACCCCACTGGGGGCTGGCTCCACTGAGTATGGCCTGGGAAAACAAAAGCGCCGTTGAGGTATGCACGGTACTCAAAGACAAAAGCATGAACGGTGGCAAAGACCTGCAGGCTCTGCTCAGCCATATGGAAGTCGACCCATTGGTGCTGTGGGGGTTTGCGCCGGGAGGAGACCGCACCCTGCCTCCCCTCGACCACCCCCAGTTCGTGGAAGTGCTTAAGGCCTGGGTCAATGCAGGCGGCCCCTGCTAAACCGGCTCAGCCTTGGACGTGATTCAGCTCGGTCATCAACACGTCTACTAAATCAGCGGCAGGAAGGGCTCTCGACAGGGCTGCGCCCTGCCCTGCCCATTGCGCGGCGAACTCATGACACCCAGATGTTGCCGCCAGGGCATTAAGCTGCTTTGCAGCGTCATACGCCAGCGGATAATCAGCGGGAACAGGGCTGCCGTCGGCTTCACCGTATCTGACGAGCCGGTTCACCATTCCTCGCGCAGGCCGCCCCGAGAACACCGATGTCAGCCGGGTTTCGCCAGCCCTGACGCTCAACAGATTTTCGCGATAACTGGCGTTGGCCGCCGATTCCGGGCAAAGAATAAAGGCGGTTCCCATCTGCGCAGCCACGGCCCCCGCTGCCAACGCCGACGCAATACCCTGCCCGTCCATGATGCCTCCCGCCGCAATCAGCGGCAGAGAGCACTGCATTGACAGCAGGCGCAGCAAGACCAAGGTTGTGAACCGCTCATCGCGCGCCGAGGTTGAAAACACGCCCCGGTGCCCACCGGCTTCTATGCCTTGCACCACAATGCCATCCAGCCCGGCGTCCTCAATCTGCCTCGCCTCGTCGGGACTGGTCGCTGTCGCCAGTAGAACGATACCCGCATCCCTTAATGACGTCAGCCAATGCGGAGATGGCAAACCAAAGTGGAAACTGACCACCGCCGGGCGCAATTCAAGCAGCAACGTCAGCATCTCGGGATCATCGTTAAAACTTCGATAAATCTCGTTCAGCCCCGCCGGTGGCTCGCCGCCAAACTCCTCAAACAGCGGCGTCAAATACCTGAGCCAGGCCGCCTCTTTCTCCGGCTCGGCTTGTGGCGCCGCATGGCAAAATACATTGACGTTAAACGGCTTATCAGTGAGCTGTCGTGTCGCTTCAATCATCTGCCGAGCCTGCACGATTGTGCTGGCACCAATACCCAGCGAGCCGAGGCCTCCGGCGTTGGACACCGCTGCCGCCATCTCAGGCGTGGATACACCCGCCATCGGCGCCTGAATAATGGGCTTTAACATTCCCAGCCTTGTCAGCAAACATTCCGCTGACTCCATCGCCACCTCCAGTCGTCAGTTTTTCAGGCGATAGCCCGTGCGGAACATCCAGTGAATGACACCAAGGCACAGCAGCATGAAGCCCAGTGTCATCCCAATACTCACACCAACATTGACGTCGGCAACCCCATAAAAGCTCCAGCGGAATCCGCTGATCAGATACACCACCGGATTTGCGAGGGTAATCGTCTGCCACAGTGGCGGCAGCATGCTGATGGAATAGAAGCTGCCGCCGAGAAAGGCCAACGGCGTGACAATCAGCATCGGCACAATCTGCAGCTTCTCGAAGCCGTCCGCCCACACACCAATAATGAAACCAAACAGACTGAAGGTCACCGCTGTGAGTACCAGAAACCCCAGCATCCAGAGTGGGTGGGCTATGCTGTAGTCGACAAACAACCGCGCTGTAGCGAGCATAATCAAGCCGAGAATTATCGACTTGCTGGCGGCGGCCCCCACATAACCCAGCAGAATTTCCGGCAATGATACCGGCGCGGACAGCAGTTCGTAGATCGTGCCGTTATATTTCGGAAAGAAAATACCGAAGGCGGCATTCGACAGACTTTCGGTGAGCAGCGCCAGCATCACCAAGCCGGGGATAATAAATGCCCCGTAGCTGATGCCATCGATCGCGACCATGCGCGAGCCAATCGCAGAGCCAAACACCACAAAATACAACGACGTGGAGATAACCGGTGAAGCGATACTCTGCAATAAGGTCCGCCAGGTGCGGTGCATTTCAAACAGGTAGATTGCCCGTACGGCGTAGAGGTTCATGATGTTATTGCTCCTGTTCGCTGACCAAGCTAACGAAAATGTCTTCCAGCGAACGCTGCGTGGAGTGTAGATCTTTGTAGTCAATGCCGTGACTTTCCAGCCGCCGAAAAAGCTCGGCGATACCGGTTTGCTCGCTCTGGCTGTCGTAGTGATAAACCAGCTCCAGACCGTCATCGCTGAGGCTCAGAGGATAGCTCTGCAACTCTTCAGGGATTGTCAGCAAGGGCTTCTGTAATTGCAGGCGAAGCTGCTTCTGGCCGAGCTTTTCCATCAACTGATGCTTTTCTTCAACCAGCATCAGCTGACCGCGACGAATCACGCCAATGCGGTCCGCCATCTCCTCAGCCTCTTCGATATAGTGGGTGGTGAGAATGATGGTGACACCGCGCTCACGCAGGCCCCTCACCATCTCCCACATATCCCTACGCAGCTCAACATCCACCCCCGCAGTGGGCTCGTCGAGGAACAGGATTTCCGGTTCGTGAGACAGTGCCTTGGCAATCATCACCCGGCGCTTCATTCCCCCGGACAGCGCCATAATGCGCTCGTGGCGCTTATCCCACAGCGACAACTGCCGCAGTATTTGCTCGAGGTAAGCGGGGTCTTTCGGCTTGCCAAACAGTCCCCGACTGAAGGTAATGGTAGACCAGACACTTTCAAAGCCATCGGTCGACAGCTCTTGAGGCACCAGCCCAATCCGACTGCGAGCGCGTCGGTAGTCACTCACAATATCGTGCCCCGCAGCGCTCACCGAGCCACTGCTGGCATTCACAATGCCGCAAATAATGCTGATAAGCGTGGTTTTCCCCGCGCCATTCGGACCGAGCAGGGCAAAAATCTCGCCACGCTCAATCTCCAGACTCACGCCTTTCAGAGCCTGAAACCCGGAGGCGTAAACCTTGCTGACGTCACGAACACTGATAACTGAAGACACGGACTCTCCCGCAGGTCGGAAAAATAAAAGGCTGAAAGTGTCGCCCAGCGAGCAACGCCGATCAATAGCCGATTGCTATGCCGGCCGGCATTGTCGCCAGAGCATCGCGGCCGCGGTGGCCGACATATCATCAACGGTGGCAACATCCAGATAAATACCGTCAATCAGCAGGCGGCTCATGCCGTGCAATGTCGACCAGCAGAGCTGTGCAAAGCGCAGGACGTCCACCTCGGCGGCAATCCCTCCTTGCTGCTGAAGCGTACGGATGCAGCTGACAAAGTCGCGGAACGCGGCATAGCCCTCTGCCTTGAGGCTGTCAGTGGGTGTGCTGGACTTCCAAAGTTTGCCGCCGAACATCAAGTCGTAGTACTCGGCGTGGGACAGGGCGAAGGCGGTGTACTGGCGGGCAAATTCCAGCAATGCGGCCTCATCGAAGGTCGACGGCTGCCATAGCGCCGGGGCACAGCAGGTCTCACGAAATCGCCGGAAGCCCTCTTCCGCAATGCCACAAAGCAAACTGTGCTTGTCACTGAAATGGTGGTAGGGCGCGGTGCGCGACACCCCCAACTCCTGCGCCAGTCGACGCATCGACAACCCCGCCTCACCCTCATCGCGCAGCAATCGCGCCGCGACATCCAACAGCTGCGCGCGCAGATCGCCGTGATGATAGGCCCCGGAAGGCTTGCTGCAAGAAGGAGTATCTGTCATCGCGGCACTCTATCAGCAGCGCTCGGCACTGTCTATCTTGACACCGTCTACATCGAGGCGTAGCCTGCAAATCTTGACATCGTCTAGTTAAATTTTTTCCATGAGGATTTGCCATGAGCGCCGCTTACCCCAACCTGCTCCAGCCCCTCGACCTGGGCTTTACCACACTCAAGAACCGCGTATTAATGGGCTCTATGCACACCGGGCTGGAAGAAGCCGAGGACGGCTTTGAGCGTATGGCGGCGTTCTTTGCCGAGCGCGCCCGGGGCGGCGTTTCACTGATCGTCACCGGCGGCATCGGCCCGAATCAGCGCGCGGCCACGCACGAGCACACCAAAATTCTGCGCAGCGAAGCCGACTGCGCGGGTCACCGCATTGTCACCGATGCGGTCCACGCCGAAGGCGGCAAAATCTGTATGCAGATTCTGCACACAGGTCGCTACGCCTTTAACGAGAAACCGCTGGCACCGTCGGCGATTCGTGCACCGATAAACGCCTTTACACCCGAAGCGGCCAGCGAAGCCGATATCGAGGAGCAGATTCAGGACTTTGTGCGCAGCGCCAGCCTGGCTCAGCAGGCGGGCTACGACGGCGTGGAGATTATGGGCTCGGAAGGCTACTTCATTAATCAGTTCCTCGCCGCGCGCACCAACCAGCGCGACGACGACTGGGGCGGCAGTTATGAGAACCGCATGCGCCTCGCCGTAGACGTGGTTCGCCGGGTACGCGAAGCCGTCGGCGAACAGTTCATCATTATCTACCGGCTGTCGATGCTGGACCTCGTGGAAGGCGGCAGCAGCTATGAGGAAATTCTGCAACTGGGCAAGGCTATCGAAGCCGCTGGCGCAACGCTGATCAACACCGGCATTGGCTGGCACGAGGCGCGGATTCCCACCATCGCCACCAAGGTACCCCGCGCGGCATTTACCTGGGTCACCGCTAAATTCCGCCAGCAACTGAGTATTCCCGTCATCACTTCCAACCGCATTAATACCCCGGAAGTTGCGGAAGAAGTGTTGGCGCGCGGTGATGCCGATATGGTGTCGATGGCGCGCCCCTTTCTGGCCGACCCCGATTTTGTCGCCAAAGCCGCGGCCGGTCGCAGCGAGACCATCAACACCTGTATTGGCTGCAACCAGGCCTGCCTGGACCACATTTTCACCGGCCGTATGACCAGCTGCCTGGTCAACCCTCGCGCCTGTCACGAGACGGAGTTATTGATTCTGCCCACAACAGAGCCCAAGACCTTCGACGTGATCGGTGCCGGCCCAGCCGGACTGGCCTTTGCCTGCACCGCCGCCGAACGCGGTCATCGTGTGCGCCTGTACGATGCCGACCCAGTGATAGGTGGCCAGTTCAACATTGCTCGCAAAGTGCCCGGCAAAGAGGAATTTAACGAAACCCTGCGCTACTTCCGTCAGCGTCTGGACGCGGCTGGTGTAGAACTGCATTTGGGCCAGCGCGTGAATAGTGAGCAACTGAATAACAGTGATGCAGACGCAGTCATCCTCGCCACCGGCATCACCCCGCGGCATCCGGAGATTCCCGGCATCGATCATCCCATGGTAGTGAACTACCTGGACGTACTGCGCGATGACAAGCCCGTCGGCAAACGCGTGGCCATTATCGGCGCCGGCGGTATCGGCTTCGATGTCGCCGAAGCCCTCAGTCACAGCAGCGATGCCAGTCAGAATGTTGCAACGTTTATGCGTGAATGGGGCGTAGACATGAGCCTGCAGTCACGGGGGGGCATCGAAGGCGTGACGCCGCAACCCAGCCCGTCACCACGCCAGATCACCCTGCTGCAACGCAAAGCCAGCAAGGTGGGCAATGGACTGGGAAAAACCACCGGCTGGATCCATCGCGCCGGCCTTCAGCACAAAGGCGTGGAGATGCTGGCGGGATGCGAATATCTGCGCATCGACGATGACGGCCTGCACATTCGCCAAGGCAGTGAGGAACGCTGCATTGGCGTCGACAACGTAGTGATATGTGCGGGACAGGAACCCAACCGCCAGTTAGCCGATGGCCTGAACAAAACCGTGCACCTGATTGGTGGTGCTGATCTCGCCGCCGAACTGGACGCCAAGCGCGCGATTGATCAGGGCACTCGCTTGGCCGCCTCCCTGTAAACGGTTGCCTCGCGCCAACGCCAAACCAGCCTCACTGACAGAGCTGCGCGCGGGGCGACCGTTCCGATATACCAGAAATGCGTATAACCGCTGACTATCGCGGCATGTTGCTATAGCCAGTTGCAAAGCACTGCGGCTAGACTTGGACGTTGTTCTCCAAATCCGACCGGGCCACGTATGTTCAACCGCCACTACCGACGCCTTGCCGCGTGGCTGCTTACCTTGGCCGCACCGGCAACCACAGCCGCCCCCTCTGTAAGCTCCCTCAATGCCGCTTGGCTCAGCGAGCTGAGCGGGCTGGCCGCCAGCTATGCCCACCCTGGTTTTTATTGGGGGCACAACGACAGCGGCAGCCGCGCACGACTGGCATTAATTCAAGCTGATGAGCAGAGTGTGCTTTCGGTAGCGCTACCCAATCTCGACGCGAGAGACTGGGAAGATATCGCCAGCTTCAGCGATGCCTCGGGCAACTATGTGCTGGTGGGTGATGTCGGCGATAACTTTGCTCTGCGCCCGATGGTCGAGCTGTACCTGCTGGCGGAATCCGGCAGTGCCAAAGCACCGCGGTTACGGCTTCTTCGCCGTTACAGCGTCATTTACGACGGCGGCCCTCGGGATGTTGAAGGACTTGCCATCGACGCCCAGACGCGCATGGTGTATCTGCTGAGCAAGCGTGAGACGCACCCCAAACTCTACCGTTTCTCGCTGGACGCCCTGCCCGGCGCACCGATCATGCTCAACGAACTGGGCAGCGTCACCAGCTTACCCACGCCACAGCGCCACCGCCCGCAACGCGAAGGCGGCATCAGCCAGCACTCCCCCACCGGTCTGGATTTTGCCCCGGACGGCAGCGGAGCTGTGATTAGCACGCTGCGCGAAAGCTATTACTTTCCACGCCAAGCTGAGCAAAGTTGGCTGGACGCTTTGAATGCAGAGCCGCAGCCATTAAAGGCACCGCGACTGCGTCAGGCCGAAGCCATTACATTCAGCACCACCGGCAAAGAAATTCTGTTAGGAAGTGAAGGGCGACCGACAAAACTGGTGCAATTTACCGACTTTGCCGCGCCTTAAAGAACGGTCTGCTGGGTCAGCAGAAAAGAGGACGGGCCACCGTTGCGATGGCCCTAAGTTCTTCTCGACCTCGAGTGATCAAGGAACAATACAGAACAGCGCCACCACGATCGCGACACCCGCGCCCCAGGTCGCACTGCGCAACACGCCCAGATTCATCAGATAAAAGGCGGTGTAGAGCACACGTACCGCAATGTAGCCCATCGCCAGCATGTTCACCGTCTCCTGCGCCGCACCACCGATGTGGGCAATAATGACGGCGGCCGCGAACAGGGGGAAGCTTTCAAAGCTGTTGTTCATCGCCGCCACAGCTCGTGCCGGGCGCCCCTCTAACTTGGCCAGCCATTGGCGCGGATGGTTGTTGTCATAGCGTTTGCCATCAACCTTACCACTTTTAGCCAATAGTCCGGTCAGCGGCGACATCATGCCGGCAATCAAGACACACCACAGTGCAATTGTCATAGTTAAATCCCCTGCTCATCGTTTTTGTTGTGTAATGGGCTCAGTCTTTTCGCCCGGGTTTCAGCAAACAACGCAACCAGTTCAAGGTACCGTTTTTACCCAACACCATGCGGTCAACGCTGTCGAAGAAAGCTTGCAGTTCTGCGGGGTCGGCAAAATAGTCGGCCCGTGTACGCATGGGACGCTCGGGATCGAGTTGCTTGACCACCGTTGCCGGATTTCCCGCCACCACCACATTGGGTGGCACGTTTTTACTGACGACAGCTCCGGCCGCCACGACACTGTTCTCACCAATCGTCACACCTTTCAACACGGTGCTGTGATCACCCAGCCAAACGTTATTACCGATATGTACCGGCTTTACCTCGGGGCTGCGGGCTGTCCGATCATAGAGGTCATGCCAGTCGCTGTCTGTAATATACACACCGTTGGCCATCATCACACTGTCGCCAATGACAATCTCATCGCTGGCGGAAATGCGCCCGCCCGGACTGATCAGCACGTAATCCCCAATGGTGATTCTTCCCTGATCCGGCTCGCGTCCCCACACCCCGATTTTGATTCGGGCTTCCGGCTCCGCAATCACCGTCGCACATTTGCCGATGCGAATATTCGGCCCTGAGATCGAGATATACCAAGGCTTCATGAACGTGGGATAATCGCCCAGGTCATCGCAGGCCGGCTTCAGAAAATGCATGGTGTACCAGTGCCGGAAACGCAGATAGTTTTTCTTCACCCAGTAGGGGCGTCGATCCTGACGCATAGCTCGCCTGTTTATCAGTGTTGTCGCAGTTAGGCGCGACAGTGTCGCAAGGCTGGCGATGCCCCGCAATTGCAACAAGGTTACCAATTCATGAAAAAACGCAGCGACGGCAGCCCCTCACGCCGCGTTGAAAGCGGCCAGCAGGGTATTCATGAGCGTCTGGAAGAGAGCGTGCGTAAACATCTGGCCCATCCGTTTCGCAAGCCCTATGCCGCCCACAACATCGAGGCATTTGCGCAGGCCCAGCAATGGTTGGCCTCGCGAAACCAACCACTAATCCTCGATTCCTTCTGCGGCGTTGGCGAGAGCAGTTGGCGGCTGGCCGAGCACTTTCCCGACTGCGTCATCATCGGCGTGGACAAGTCTGCCGCGCGACTGCAAAAACATGCATCCCATCGAGGCAGCGAACGAGACAACTATCTGTTGCTACGCGCCGATGTCGATGACTTCTGGCGACTGGCCGTCGATGCAGGCTGGCAGCCCCGCGCGCACTACCTCCTCTACCCCAATCCCTGGCCCAAACCCGGCCAGCTAAGCCTGCGAGTACACGGCTCACCGCTGTTTGCCAGCCTGCTGGCACTCGGCGGGGAAATAGAGCTGCGCAGTAACTGGCCAGTGTATGTGGATGAGTTCTGCGCCGCACTGCAACTCGCAGGACGCGACGCCAGTAGCGAATGCTTCGTGCCGAAGACAACGCTCACGCCCTTTGAGCGCAAGTACCACGAGGCAGGACAAGCACTGTGGCGCGTCTGCAGCCCGGCGCTGTCACCCATCCCCGGATAGGGTTTATACTCGCCAGCTATGCAGACAGATACTCATGCCATGAATACACCCGTAGCCGCCGTCGATAAGGTCTGGCAACAAATCCGCGAAGAAACCGCGGAGGAAGTGCAGCGCGAACCGGTACTGGCCAGCTTTCTTCACGCAACGATCCTCAATCACGACGCACTGGAAGATGCGCTGAGCTTTCATCTGGCGCAAATGCTCGCCAGCCCGGCCGCCTCTGCCCTGCTCGTCCGAGAGGTCATTGATAAGGCATTCGCAGCCGACACCGACATTCGATGCGCCTTGCGCGCCGACCTCTGCGCGGTACTGGAGCGCGACTCGGCCTGCAGCCGTCTGTCGGTACCCTTTCTGTATTTCAAGGGTTATCACGCCCTGCAATCCTACCGGGTATCGCACTGGCTGTGGCAGCACGGGCGACGCTCGCTCGCGCTGTTCTTTCAAAATCGTATCAGCGGTGAGTTCGGCGTGGATATTCACCCGGCAGCGAAGATGGGACGCGGCGTGATGATGGATCACGCCACGGGCATCGTCATTGGTGAGACCGCCGTGGTCGGCAATAACGTCTCACTGATGCAGTCAGTCACTCTGGGCGGCACCGGCAAAGAACACGGCGATCGCCACCCTAAAGTATCCGATGGCGTGCTGATCAGTGCGGGTGCCAAAATCCTCGGCAATATTCGAATTGGTGAGGGCTCACATATATCGGCGGGCAGCGTAGTGCTGAAAGAAGTGCCTCCCCACAGTCTGGTGGCCGGGGTTCCGGCTAAAGTCATCGGCACCCCGGACTGCGAAGCACCGGCGCTGTCGATGAATCACAGCGCCTGCTGCGACGATTAGCCTTTACAGGCGGGACGAAGACCGCTGGCTCGCGCCTGCTGGTAAAGCGGTGCGGCTTTTTTCTGCTGGCGCTGCAGCTCTTTGATGCGGCTCTCGTGCGAAGGGTGAGTCGACATAAATTCCGGCGGCTGACCATCGCTGGCCGCACTCATGTTCTGCCATAACTGGATGCTGGCCGAAGGATCAAAACCCGCCTTCGCCATATATTCCAAGCCCACCACGTCCGCTTCAGACTCCTGTGTACGGCCATAGGGCAGCACCAGCCCGTACTGCGCCCCCAGACCCAGCATTGCCATGACCGACGCTTTCTGCGGGCTGTCGCCCATCAGCACAGCCAGTAGCTGGGTGCCGGTTCCCGCAACACTTTGCAGCGACATGCGCTCGGCGCTGTGCTGGGCAATGACGTGCGCTACCTCATGACCAATAACGGTTGCCAGCTGATCTGCATTTGTCGCCACCTTAAAAATACCGGTATGAACACCGATTTTCTTACCTGGCAGGGCAAAGGCGTTAGCACTGTCTTCCTGAAAGACAACAACCTCCCAGCTACCACGCCATTCTGCGGGCAACTGCGCGGTGATGGCATCAGCGACACAGGTGACATAGGCATTGGTTTTGCCATTGCTGCTGACGGTCATTTCTTCTTTCATCTGATCGAAGGCCGTCACCCCCATTTGAGACATTTCTCCGTTGGAGAATAGCAACATCTGGCGGCGCCCGGTCGGCGACTGAGCGCAGGCCACCAAGGCAGTGATCAATGTCGCGACCGCGACAACTCGCAAAGTTTTCATGGCATTCTCCCAAATGGCAGCGCGAAACGGCTGCATCTGCTATTTTGCGCCATTATGGCACAGCCCTGACCGGGGCTGACAAGCGAGGAGCCAGCAAGTTGAGCGAAGTCTGCGACTGGTGCGGCAATGACCCCGATTACCGCCGCTACCACGATGAAGAATGGGGCGTGCCCTGCCGGGATGATCGTAAGCTGTTCGAATTTTTGATCCTGGAGTCGGCTCAGGCTGGCCTGAACTGGCTAACGATATTGCGCAAACGCGAAGGCTATCGGCGACTGTTTGCCAACTTCGACCCCGAGCACGTCGCCCGTTTTGACGACGAGGATATCGCGCGCCTGATGGCTGACCCTGCCATTATTCGTAACCGCATGAAGATCGAGGCCGCCATTAACAATGCCCGATGCGTTCTCGACGTTCAGCAAGAGTACGGCAGTCTCGCCGACTACCTGTGGGCATTTGTCGACCACAAACCAGTCCAGAATCGCTGGTTGACCCTGGACGAGGTTCCCGCCAGCACGCCACTGTCAGACCACATCAGCAAGACCATGAAAAAGCGCGGTTTCCGCTTCTTTGGCAGCACGATATGCTATGCCTATTTACAGGCCATGGGACTGGTCAACGACCACCTCGTCCGCTGCCCTGCCCACGAGCGCTGTACCAAGCTGGCAGATTTGTGAAAGATTCACAGGCACCAAAGTCCGCCAGCACAGACTAATACCCTATTGCTCCCGAGATTCGGTGGCCACAGGAGACAAACATGAAAATCCATGCCCTATTTCTGTTGAGCACAGCCATGTTACTGGCCGCCTGCAGCAGTACCGATGTACATACCGATTACAACCCCCGCGCCAACTTCGCCAATTATCAGCACTATCAATGGTCGGCCGACAGCGGTGCTGACAAGACCGTGTCCCCGTTTGTGATTGAGCAGGTAAAGGCCTCACTCAAAACCCAACTGGACAGTGGACTGTACAAGCTAGCCGAGAAGAACCACGATTTTTTGGTGCGCTACTACGTCACCCAAGCCGCCGACACGGTTGACCGCAGCCCCCGACTAGGTATTGGCCTTGGCAGCTTCACCGGCAATTTTGGAATGAGTACGTCGGTCGGTGTGCCGCTGGGTAAAGACAAAATTAACCGCAACGTCCAAATCATGATCGACCTGCTCGACGGCAATACTAAGGCACTGAGCTGGCGGGGCGCGATGGTCATCGAGCTGGATGATCAGGACCCCAAAGTGAATATGGACCGCATTGATCGCGCCGTCGCAGAAATCTGGGCCGAGTTCCCGCCGAAATAACGGGGATGTCAGTCGAGGTCGCGGTCGAGGTCGCGGTCGGGAAACAATGTCGCCAACACCTCGGCCTTCATTCCGCGCAACAAGGTGATATTGCGCTCGGGAATGGCCTCAACATCAGGATGGGTATCCACCGCCCAACTCACACTGCTCTCACGCAGTAAATGAAAAATGGGATAGGGCGAGCGATTACTGAAATTGGCCGGATCGTCCACCTCACAGCCGTCAAATTGGTAGTCGGGATGGAAGCTGGCAATCTGGAACTCTCCTCGCCAGGGACTTTGATCCAGCAACTGCTCCGCTACCCCTAGGACAGCCCAGTATTCATCGAAGTCTGTCAGTTGACGAGGAACCACGAGCAAGGTGGTTTCCAGTGCCTCGACCGGCGTGTCAGCGAGTTTCATCAGCTCCGCGTAGAGTTGCTGCAACAGCGGTTCAACCTCAGCATGCTCACTGATGACGATGCGAACCGTACCCTGCTCCCATGGCCGTGCCGCAAAAGGGCAGAGCTGCAGACCGACCACCACACTATCCAGCCATGTCTCAACCCTTTCTCGTTCCCGATTCACTGTCACCGCCACACTCCCACACCATTTCGCGCGCAGTATACGCCCGCCAGAGGCTCCGATATAGCGCAATGCCATGACGCACGCCTCCGCTAGACCAAATTACCATAAGCCAATCAATGTGCCGCCGGGGTGCGTAGTAAAAGGACTGCTAAACTCAAATGAGACCTCGCTTGAGTGAGGGTGGCTTTTGCGAGCGTAAGCAAAACAGGAGAGTAGTCTATGAAAAGATATTTCTTTCTGGCGGACAATCTCGACAAGCTGGCCGCTATTGAACACGACTTGCAAGAGAACGGTCTGTCACGACCACAGATTCACGTTCTCAGTCACGACGACTGCGGTGTCACTCGACGGCGCCTTAACGACGTGGAAGCTGTACTGCGCAAAGATGTGGTGTACGCCATGCAACGCGGCGCAATTATTGGGGCAGCGGGCGCAACGCTGGCACTGGCAGCGGCACATTACTCAGGCCTTACAACCGCTGTCGGCTGGGCACCCTTTGTGTTTCTGGCCATTGTTGTCCTCGGCTTTTTTACCTGGGAGGGTGGCCTGCTTGGCATTCAAGAGCCCCATCGGGATTTTCGGCGCTTTGAACAGGCGCTCAACAGCGGCCGTCATCTGCTGGTCATCGACGTGAACAGCCACGAGCAGAACCTGCTCAACCGGGTCACGGCACACTATCCAGAGCTGGAATTTTCAGGCACTGGCGACGGCGCGCCAAACTGGTTCATCGGCCTGCAAAATAAATGGCGAAATTTTGTCGAAGTCATGCCCTGAATCAGCCTGATAACGGAAATAAAAAAACCACGCCTTAGCGTGGTTTTTTATGGCTAGCGGATCGACTCAGCGACGATGATAGGCGGGTGACAGCTCTTTGACCGCTTCAATGAAGGCGCCCGCATGGGCCGGGTCCACCTCTGGCGTAATGCCGTGGCCCAGGTTGAAAACATGGCCTTCACCCTCGCCAAACTCCGCCAGAATCGTCGCCACTTCCTCGCGAATACGCTTGGGTGAGGCGCGCAGCATGGCCGGGTCCATATTGCCTTGCAGCGCCACTTTATCACCCACGCGGCGGCGCGCTAAGCCGACATCCGTCGTCCAATCGAGTCCCAGCGCATCAGCCCCGGTATCGGCCATCGCCTCCAACCATTGTCCACCGTTTTTGGTGAAAAGAATTACAGGAACACGGCGACCATCGCGCTCTTTAATCAGACCGTCGACAATCTGCTTCATGTAGCGCAGGCTGAACTCGCGGTAGGCACGATGCCCCAATGCCCCCCCCCAAGTATCGAAGATCTGTACCGCTTGAGCGCCAGCACGAATCTGGTCATTCAGGTAAGCGGTCACGCTCTGCGCCAACTTATCCAGCAATGCATGCATGGTCTCCGGCTCATCGAAAGCCAGCGCCTTACAGCGAGCATGGTCTTTGGAGCCACCGCCTTCAACCATATAGGTGGCCAGCGTCCAAGGGCTGCCCGAGAAGCCGATCAACGGCACACGCCCGTTCAGAGCCGAGCGAATGGCACGCACCGCATCACAGACGTATGTAAGATCGTCCTCACCGTCGACAACCGGCAGGGCTTCCACATCGGCCATACTACGCACGGTCTTGCGAAAACGTGGGCCCTCACCGGTTTCAAAGTACAGACCCAGCCCCATGGCATCGGGAATGGTAAGAATGTCAGAAAACAGAATTGCCGCATCCAGGGGGTAGCGTTCCAGCGGCTGAAGCGTCACTTCACAGGCCAGTTCGGTGTTTTTGCACAACGACAGGAAGTCACCGGCTTTGGCGCGGCTGGCACGGTATTCGGGCAGGTAGCGGCCCGCCTGACGCATCATCCACACTGGCGTGTAGTCAACAGGCTGACGCAGCAGGGCTCGCAGGAAAGTATCGTTCTTCAATTCACTCATGGACGCTCAACCTATTGCCAATATAAAAACGCCGGAACCGCCGCCGGCACAGGTCCTGCGGTGGTTCCGGCGTTCAAACACCTTACACTTTCAGGTAATCGAGAATGCCTTCCGCAGCCTGACGACCTTCCCATACCGCAGTCACCACCAAATCTGAGCCGCGTACCATATCACCACCGGCGAAGATTTTGGGATTGCTGGTCTGGAATTTAAACAATTGTTGCTCCGGCGCCTTCACCCCTCCCCAGGATTCGAGCTCGACGTTCTGCTCAGCCAGCCACTCCGGGGGGTTGGGCTGAAAGCCGAAGGCCACTAACACCACATCGGCGGGAATGATTTCCTCGCTGCCGGGAATCGCTTCAGGACGACGACGGCCATTTTCATCGGGCTCGCCCAGTTTGGTGGTAACCACTTTAATACCTTCAACCTTACCACTGCCGACGATGGCCACTGGCTGACGGTTGAACAGGAATTGAACGCCCTCTTCGCGCGCGTTTTGCACTTCGCGACGCGAACCAGGCATGTTTTCCTCGTCGCGGCGGTAAGCGCAAACGACGCTGGATGCCCCCTGACGGATAGACGTACGGTTACAGTCCATGGCGGTATCGCCGCCACCCAGCACCACGACCCGCTTGCCGTTGACACTGATGTAGTCGGTCGCGTCCTGCTCCCAGCCCATGTTGCGGTTAACATTGGAAACAAGGAACGGCAAGGCATCGTAAACGCCATCCAGTTCTTCACCGGGGAAGCCGCCTTTCATGTACTTGTAAGTGCCCATCCCCATGAACACAGCGTCGTACTCGGCCAGCAGCTCATCCATGCTCACATCGCTGCCGATGTCAGTATTCAGGCGGAATTCAACACCCATCTCTTCCAATACACGGCGACGGCGCTGAACCACCGATTTTTCCAATTTGAACTCGGGAATACCAAAAGTCAGCAGACCGCCAATTTCGGGATAGCGATCGAACACTACCGGCTTCACACCCGCGCGCACCAATACGTCGGCACAACCGATACCGGCAGGTCCGGCACCGATAACGGCCACTTTCTTGTCAGTCCACACCCGCTTCGACATATCCGGGCGCCAGCCCAGTTCCAGCGCGGTGTCGGTGATGTACTTCTCGGTAGATCCGATCGTCACGGCACCAAAGCCATCGTTCAGCGTACAGGCACCTTCACAGAGGCGGTCCTGCGGGCACACGCGGCCACAGACCTCAGGCAGACTGTTGGTCTGGTGGCTCAATTCAGCCGCCTCGAACAGATTGCCTTCACTGACCAGTTTCAGCCAGTTGGGAATAAAGTTGTGAACCGGGCACTTCCACTCACAATAGGGATTGCCACAAGCCAGACAGCGGTGCGCCTGGTTCTGTACTTCCTCTTCTTTGTAGGGCTCATAAATTTCTACAAAGGCTTCGCGGCGCTGAACCATGTCTTTTTTAGACGGGTCCTGACGCCCTACATCGAGGAACTGAAATGTATTCTGCAAACGTTCAGCCATAATCTCTTTACCTCTTCGCTACGCGACTGCTTATTCCGGACGCCGTCTGGTGGTTTCCAGCAGGCGGCTGAGGCTTGCTGCTTTGGGCTTGATCATCCAGAACTTAGCGATGTAGTCGTCGAAATTATCCAGCAGATGCTGTCCCCAGGCGCTGCCAGTCTCCGCCACAAACTCCTCAATATTGCCGCGCAGGTGCACGCGGTAGGCCTCCATGGCCTCAGAGGTAATACGACAGATTTCAACCAGTTCGCTGTTGTAGCGATCAACGAAGGTGTTTTCCATATCCAGGACGTAGGCAAAACCGCCAGTCATACCGGCACCGAAGTTCACCCCGGTATTGCCAAGTACGGTGATGTTGCCGCCGGTCATGTATTCACAGCAGTGGTCGCCGGCGCCCTCAATTACCGCGTGAGCACCGGAGTTACGCACCCCGAAACGCTCACCCGCGGTACCGGCAGCAAACAGCTTGCCTCCGGTCGCACCATACAGACAGGTGTTGCCGATAATGGAGGTTTCCTGGCTCTTGAAGGCACTGCCTTTAGGCGGGTAAATCACCAGCTTGCCGCCCGCCATGCCTTTGCCGACGTAGTCGTTGGCATCCCCTTCGAGGTGCATGTGCAAACCACCGGCATTCCAGACGCCAAAGCTCTGTCCGGCTGTTCCCGTCAGGCGCAACACAACCGGCGCAGCTTCCATTTCCAGGTTGCCGTGGCGCTTGGCGATTTCACCCGACAGGCGCGCGCCGATCGAGCGGTCACAGTTGCCGACACGGAAGTGATATTCACCACCGGATTTGGCCTCGATCGCCGGCATAATCGCCGCCACCATTTCTTCGGCTTTTTCACCCTTGTCGAAGGGCTCATTCAGACTGACCTGACAAAACTCCGGCTGCCCCTCTGCCGCAGGATCTTTGAACAAAATCGGCGACAGGTCCAACAGACCCTGTTTGTCAGTTTCACCGGCTTTCTGAGCCAACAGGTCGGTACGTCCGATCAACTCTTCAATGCTGCGAACGCCGATTTTCGCCATCCACTCGCGGGTTTCCTCGGCCATGAAACGGAAGAAGTTCATCACCATTTCCACGGTGCCGATGAAGTGGTCATCGCGCAGGCGCTCATCCTGCGTCGCCACCCCTGTTGCGCAGTTATTCAGGTGACAGATACGCAGGTATTTACAGCCCAGAGCGACCATCGGCGTAGTGCCAAACCCAAAACTCTCAGCGCCAAGGATGGCGGCTTTCACGACATCTAGGCCGGTCTTCAGACCACCATCGGTCTGAACGCGCACCTTGCCTCGCAGGCCATTGCCGCGCAGGGTCTGCTGCGCTTCAGAAAGGCCCAGCTCCCAAGGCGAACCCGCATAGCGGATAGACGTCAGCGGGCTGGCCGCCGTACCACCGTCGTAACCGGAAATAGTAATGAGGTCGGCATAGGCTTTTGCCACACCAGCGGCAATCGTGCCGACACCAGGCTCAGACACCAGTTTGACGGATACCAGTGCGTCAGGGTTGACCTGCTTGAGGTCAAAAATGAGCTGAGCCAGATCTTCGATCGAGTAAATATCGTGATGCGGCGGCGGCGAAATCAGCGTCACGCCTGGAACGGAGTAACGCAGACGCGCAATCAGCGCATTGACTTTACCACCGGGTAGCTGACCACCCTCACCGGGCTTGGCACCCTGTGCGACCTTGATCTGCAGCACCTCTGCATTCACCAGATAATGCGGCGTCACACCAAAGCGCCCGGAAGCGATCTGCTTGATTTTGGAGACGCGCTCAGTACCGTAACGGGCGGGGTCTTCCCCTCCCTCACCGGAGTTCGAACGCGCGCCCAAGCGGTTCATTGCGGTTGCCAGCGCCTCGTGAGCCTCGGGGCTCAGTGCACCCAGCGACATCCCCGCTGAGTCGAAGCGGCTCAGGATGCTCTCGGCAGACTCCACTTCGTCCAGCGGAATCGGCGCAGCCTTATCACTGAAATCCAGCAGATCTCGCAGCGTGGCAACGGGACGCTGATTTACCAGATCGGCATATTTCTTCCACAGCGCGTAGTCGCCGGTTTTGACCGCCTGTTGCAGACTCATCACCACGTCGGGATTAAAGGCGTGGTATTCCTTACCGTGCACATACTTCAGCAGACCGCCCTGATCCAGCGGCTTGCGGGGCAGCCACGCCAAGGTCGCCAAGGCTTCCTGGTCGTTCTGCAGTTGCTCGAAGCTGACACCGGCAATACGGCTGGCGACGCCACTGAAGCAGGTATTGACCACGTCGTCATCCAGGCCGATCGCCTCAAACAGCTGGGCGCCACGGTAGGACGAAATGGAGGAGATCCCCATTTTCGACATGATTTTCAGCAGGCCTTTGTTGATGCCTTTAACGTAGTTGCCCCAGGTGGTTTGCTCGTCACCCAGAATTTCGCCGCAAGCCAGCATATCGCTGAGTACCGCAAAGGACATGTAGGGGTAAACCGCCGTCGCACCGAAGCCAAACAGACAGGCCATCTGATGAGAGTCGCGGGCAGTGCCGCTCTCGATCACCAGGTTGGCACTGCAGCGCAGCCCCTGCTTGATCAGGTGGTGATGCACGGCACCGGTGGCCAGCAGGCTGTGCACCGACAGCAGGCCGGGCTCCAGCTTGCGATCACTGAGGATCAGAATGACCTTGCCACTGCGCACCGCCTCTTCAGCCGCGGTGGCGACATCGGCCACGGCCTGTTTCAGGCTTTTCTGTGAGGGGTCATAGCTGAGATCGATCAGCGCCTTGGGGTAACGCGGAGAGTCTACCCCCATCAGGCGGTCGTATTTATCGGGCGACAGCACCGGGCTGCTCAGAATCAGTCGATCGGCGTGGTCGGCGGTCTGCTCGAACACATTCTGTTCGGCACCCAGCAGGGTTTCCAAGCTCATGACGATCGACTCACGCAGTGGGTCGATCGGCGGATTGGTCACCTGAGCAAATTTCTGCCGGAAGTAGTCATAAAGTGAGCGCTGACTGCGCGACAGCACAGCCATCGGAGTGTCATCACCCATCGAGCCAACAGCTTCGTTACCGCTGTCTGCCAGCGGAGACAGTACCTGCTCGCGCTCTTCAAAGCTGACCTGGAAGTACTTCTGCAGTGCCTTGAGCGGCTCACCTTCAGGCAGCGCCGGGCGGTTGCCCTCACCGAGTTGGTCCTGAAGGCGGTTGGCGTTTTCACGCAACCACTGCTTGTAAGGGTGGGCGGCCTTGAGGCGCTCATCAACGTCTTTGGTGTGTAGAACTTCACCCGTCTCGGTATCGACCACCAGAATCTGGCCGGGACCAACGCGTCCCTTGGCAACTACTTGATCCGGCTGGTAACCATAGGTACCAATTTCCGATGCCACGGTGATCAGACCATCTTTGGTAATGACCCAGCGAGAGGGACGGAGGCCGTTGCGGTCCAACATACACACCGCATAACGGCCGTCGGTCATAACCAGACCGGCCGGGCCATCCCACGGCTCCATATGCATGGAGTTGTATTCGTAGAACGCCTTCAGATCGGCATCCATATGTTCGATGTTCTGCCACGCCGGCGGCACCAGCATGCGCACGGCTCGGAACAGGTCCATGCCACCGGCAACCAGAAGCTCCAGCATATTATCCAGGCTGGAAGAGTCGGAGCCAGTGCGGTTAACCAGCGGCGCCAGCTCTTCGACATTCGGGATGCGCGGGCTGCTGAAGTTCTTGGTACGCGCTTCCGCCCAGTTGCGGTTCCCCTCAACCGTATTAATCTCACCGTTGTGCGCCAGCATGCGGAAAGGCTGGGCCAGCGGCCAGCGCGGCATAGTATTGGTGGAGAAGCGCTGGTGGAAAACGCAGATAGCCGTTTCCAGCTCGGGGTTAGCGAGATCCAGGTAAAAATGTGGCAAATCGACGGGCATCACCAGCCCTTTGTACGACACCACATCTGCCGACAGGCTACAAATGTAGAACTCGCTGTCATCCGCCAGCGCAATTTCCACCTGACGGCGCACCACAAAGAGCTTTGTGGTCAATTCTTGTGCAGACAGACCTTCAACGTTGATAAAGAGCTGCTCAATGCGCGGCAGACTGGCCAGAGCGATTTCCCCGCAAACCGAGGCATCGACCGGTACCTCACGCCAACCTGCCAGTTGCAGGCCGTTGTCGGCAAGCACGCCCGCCACCGCTTCACGTGCGCTGGCGGCTTTTGCCTTATCCTGGCTCAGAAAAATCTGACCGATACCGTACAGCTCACTGAGCTCGCCACCGAAAGCGTCTTTCGCCACCTTGCGCAGAAACGCATCCGGTTTTTTCAGCAATAAACCGCAGCCATCGCCTGTTTTTCCGTCTGCCGCGATCCCCCCGCGGTGAGTCATGCAGGTCAGCGATTCGATGGCGGTCGCCAACAGTTCGTGACTCGCTTTGCCCTGCATATGGGCAATCAGTCCAAAACCGCAGTTGTCGCGCACATCTTCAGGTCTGTACAGGCCTGTACTCATAAAACGACTCTCACAAAAAATACAAGAAAAACAAGCAGATAGCCGAAATGACTGTTCGGGACGCTGTTCCGTACCCGAAAAAAGGAGGGACATTCTACACGTATGCGGCAAACCCGACAAACGCCGGGCAGTTTCCGCTCAAACTTTAAGCAATTTATGCGGTGATGCCGGCGGAAATCAGTATCTTAGAGATCTGTTCAACGGATGCCCGGTCACTGACGACCGCCTGCCCAAGCCCCTCCAGCAACACTAGACGCAGCCGCCCATCAATCACTTTTTTGTCCCGCCCCATCAGTTGCAGGAATTGGTCCACATTCATGCTTGGCGGCGGCACAAGAGGCAGGCCGGCGCGCTGCATCAACACATCTGCCCGTTTCCAGATGCTTTCATCCAACCACCCCAGCTCGACCGACAGCGCCAGCGCCAGGGACATACCGGCTGCTACCGCCTCACCATGCAACCAACTGCCGTAGCCCTCAGCAGTTTCAATGGCATGCCCAAAGGTGTGCCCCAAATTAAGGATAGCGCGACGCCCACCCTCTCTCTCGTCCTCAGCAACCACTTTCGCCTTGTTGACGCAGGAGCGATACACAGCCTCCGCCAGAACATCGCCGTCACGCGCCATCAGCGCATCGACGTTATTTTCCAACCATTCAAAAAACGGCGCATCGCAAATCAGTCCGTATTTGATGACTTCTGCGACGCCTGCCGCATACTCTCGGCGCGGCAGAGTATCCAGCAAGCTCAGGTCCGCCAGAACACAGGCCGGCTGATGAAACGCACCGATCATATTTTTCCCAAGCGGGTGGTTTACGCCAGTTTTACCGCCAACGGATGAATCCACCATTGCCAGCAACGTGGTGGGCAACTGAACAAACGCTACACCGCGCTGGTAGCAGGCCGCCGCAAAGCCACACATATCACCCACAACACCGCCACCCAAGGCAATCAGAGTGGTGCTGCGGTTATGATTCTTCTCCAGCAGGGTGTCGAACACCTGTGAAGCGACCTCCAAGGTCTTGTGAGATTCACCATCAGGCAAGATCACCTCGGCAAGCTGCTTATCGCCTAGTCCGGCCCTAACCCGATCGAGGTACAGCGGTGCAACGCGATCATTGCTGACAATACAAGCCTGGTGCCCTCGCACAAAGGATTGCCATGCGGGGGCACTCGCGCCAAGAAGATCGCGACCAATAAAAATCGGGTAGCTGCGCTCACCCAGGCTGACCTGGAGCTCTTTCATGATGTGTGTCCGACGTGAGTACATGGGAAGTAGGGCCGAGCGGCCCAGTATAACATTTACGCAGAAAGGCCGTCGCTGCGCAGCTGGCTGACTAGCTCCTGAACCACGGATTTGGGGCTGCGGTGATCGGTAGCAATCCGGTAGTCCGCCAGCTCAAGGTAAAGCGGTTCGCGCTCAGCCATCAGGCGGCGAAGCGTCTCCTCAGGGTTTCCCTGTTGCAGCAACGGACGTTTACGATCTTTTGCCGTACGACGGATTTGCTCCTCAACGGAGGTGCAAAGGTAGACAACACGCCCCTTTTCCGCCATTAGCCTACGATTCTCGTCACGCAACACAGCGCCGCCACCGGTAGAGACGACAGCGCCACCGACTTCACTTAGCGACTGCAGCATCAGGGCCTCGCGATCCCGGAAGCCTTGTTCACCCTCCATGTCGAATATCCAGGGAATATCCACGCCACTTCGCTCTTCGATCTCGCGATCAACATCGTGAAATTCAAGGCGGAGAGTGTCGGCAAGCAAGCGACCGATGGTACTTTTTCCCGCGCCCATCGGCCCGACCAGATAAATCAATTCGTTGTTTCGCATTGCCCCATCAATCTATCAGGCTGTCCGCAAGAATGCGTGGGGTAATGAAAATCAGGGTTTCCTGTTTCTCGCGCGTCACGTTAGTGCTCTTGAACAAGTGTCCAATAAACGGAATATCGCCCAGCAACGGCACCTTGCTCTCGCTTTCTATATCCACCTGATCGTACACACCACCTAGCACCACTGTTTCGCCATTGCTGACAAGCACACGCGTTTGCAGCTCCGTGGTATCAATTGTCGGCACCTGCCCACCAAGCCCGGTAGCAATGACCAGTTCGCCAACAGTGTCCTGGTTAATAATCAGGTCCATAATGATGCGGTCATCGGGTGTGATAATCGGTGTTACGTCCAGCTTCAACACTGCTTCCTTGAACGAGATCGTGGTCTCGCCATTGGCCGAACTTTCCGGGTAAGGAATCTCGGTACCGGATTTGATAATCGCCGGCTCTTTATCTCCGGTCACAACCCGGGGCTGCGACACAATCTCGCCACGCCCTTTCGACTCCAGCGCCGAGAGCTCAAGGTTCAGCAACACATCAGAGCCAATATAACCGAGAGCAAAACTACCTGCTGCGCCAGAAACCCCCAGATCGGTAACCAAACCCGGTACCGCCGTGTAGGTGCTCGAACCTGATGCAAGTGCACTTAAGTAATTCGACTGCGTGGCCTGATCGCTTTCCAGGTCGCCATTAACCGAAAATATCTCGTTACCGTTCTGCTTGACGTAAGCCCCTCCCCAACGCACACCCAGCGCACGATCAAAATCGGACGAAGCCCGCACAATCCGCGCCTCTATCTGCACTTGACGAACAGGCACATCAATCAGTGCAACCAAGCGCCGGAACTCCTCTAGACGCTCAGCAGTCTCGGTGATCAGCAGCGAGTTGGTGCGCTCATCGACAATCACACTGCCACGCGGAGAAAGAATACTCTTGGTTGCGCCCTGCCCGTCACTACCGCTACTGCCCTTAGGCTTGAACAATTTGAACAATTCAGAAGCATCGGCATAGCGGATACGAATATATTCACTCTGCAGCGGAGCCAGCTCTTCAACCTGCTTCTGAGCCTCAATCTGCTGACGCTCCCGCTCTGCAATCTCCGCGGCTGGCGCCACCATCAACACATTGCCAACCTGACGCTTATCCAAGCCCTTGGTCTTGAGCACTAGATCAAGCGCCTGATCCCAGGGTACGTTCTGCAATCGCAGCGTGATATTGCCCTTCACGGTATCACTGGCCACCAAGTTCAGCTCAGTAAAATCCGCGATCAATTGCAATACCGAGCGCACCTCAATGTCCTGAAAGTTCAGCGAGAGCTTTTCGCCGACATAGGTAAACTCCTTGCGGCGCTCCTCGACCTCTTCTCGAGTGAGAGGCTTGACGCTGACTACATACTCAGTATCCGTCTGGTAAGCCAGATAATCATATTCACCGCTGGCCTCCAGCGAAAGTTTTGCGCCGCTTTCACCCATACGCGCATTGATCATTTTCACCGGGGTTGCAAAATCCGCCACATCAAACTTGCGCTGAAGGCTTTTGGGCAGCGCAACATCGGCAAAATCGATTTTGATGCGCGGCCCCTCAACAAACACATTGATATCAGCCTTATCGTCAGCCAGCTTGATCAGCAGGCGCCCCTCCCCCTTGTCACCGCGACGGAAATCCAAGTCTGTAATTCGGTTGCCCGTCGGCACAGCCTTGTTGTCGGCCATTGACAGGACAGGGTTGTTGTATTTCTCTTTTAGGTAGGCCTTACTGCCACCACCGCCAACCGCAACAACGAGCTCGTTGCCCTCGATGCGGGTTTCATAGCTCGCCAAGCGCACGAGATTCAGCACCACCCGGGTGCGCCCCTGCCCTTCCACTACTATCGCGCTACTCGCATTATCGTAGGATAGCGGAAACTTTTTCTGACTGAGCTTGTTTTCAACCCCGACCAAGTCCAGCGCGATACGCGCCGGTTTTTCAATACTGTACCCTTTGACGTCCGGCGGCACCCCCTCAAACTGGAGCCTCGCTTCAAAACGACCACCCTCGAGAGCGTTGAATTCCACATTGGTCAGGGTGCTGGCCCGAGCCGCCAAAGAGAGAAGCAGCGATCCGGCTAACAGCAGGCTGCGCGTCAACACTGCTCTGCAGTGACGGCGCCAGGCCGCCAGAAGGGGCTTACGCATGGGGGTATTCATTTATCTCTCCGCCTCTCAAATTCTTACTTGCCGCTGCTCAGCTCCAGCGAGCGGGGGCGCTCAACCCAACCCTCTCCACCCGTGGAAACAATCTCGACAACCGACACATGGTTGTCGCCAACGTCAATAATTTTGCCGTGATTCCGGCCTATGTAATTGCGCTCCCGCACACGATGGACAGCTCCGTCCGGCGCTTTAATCAACGCCCAAAGCACATTGTTCAGTTTCACCGTTCCCACCATCTTCAGAGAATCGATGGAGAATGACTCCAGATACTCCCTCTCCCTGTTCATATCGGGCTTCACTGAAGATGACGCCTCCAACCTGGCTATCTCCTGGACGTCAACAGGCTTGGTAAACGGACTGCGCAGCCCTGAAGCCGTATACGTGAAGGCCCGGTAAGCCTTGAGCGCGGGAATCGGCGCAATTGTTCCGCTCGGCGACGAACGCTTCTCAGCAATGAACGCATCGAGGTCAGCGTAGCGGCCACTACCACTACAAGCTACCGCAGCCAAACAGAGAAGGGGCAGCAAAACACGCTTCATCAGGAACCTCCCTCTACTTCTTTGTAGCGGTAGGTTTTGGCTGTAATAGACATCTGCTGGCTAGCCAGGTCTTTGCTGCTTTTAATTTTGTAATCGTGCAACGTCACAATTCGCGGCAGGCTCGCAATGCCACTCACAAACGCCGCCAAGTCGTGGTAAGTCCCCTCGACCTCAATGGCGATGGGCAATTCAATATAGAACTCCTGAGCGCGCTCAGGCTGCAATTTGATGCTGGAAATTTCCAAACCGTTGTCGATAGCCTTTTCCGTCATATCTTCCAACAGGCCCGGCACCTCGGTGTCTGCAGGCAGTTGTCCCAGCAGAATACCGAAACTCTCCTCCATTTCCGCCATTTGCTTCTTGAGCGGCTCTAACTTTGCGGCCTTAAACGCTTTTTTCTCAAATTCACTTTTAAGCTGAATCTCTTTGACCTCGGCAGCCGCCAACTCCTTCCGCAAGTCGGCAATCACGTAGAAATAGCCCACCGCCAGCACCACCGCAAAGGCAATTACCCACAACGCCGCGCGAACCAGCACCGGCCAGGCACCAATATTGCCTTCGTTAAGGTCGTTAAAATCAAACTGTTTGACTTCGTCCAGCCACTCTTGCCAAGCCACAGCCATCTCCTACTTTTCGCTCTCGGGCGACGGTGCGCTGATGCGGAAGCTCAGCTTAAAGTTACTGGCTTGCTCGCCGTATTGCTCTGCGGCTTTGACAGCCGTCAGGTTCGGCTCAGAAAACCAATCCGAGGCGTCCAGCTTTCGCATCAGGCTAGATACCCGGTTGTTCGACTCAGCGATACCTTCCACATCAATCCTGTCACCAGAGCGAACCACTGATGTAAAGAACAAGCCATCCGGCAAAGTACGCACCATCTCATCGAAAACACGCACAATCAGCGGGCGAGTCCCCTGAAGGCTCTGAATAATATTCATGCGATCCAGTAGTTGTTGACGGCGGGTCTCCAGGTCCTGAATCTCGGCAACCTCTTTATTGATCGTGCGGATATGCCCCTGAAGATAATTATTTCGCCCTTCCTGATTGCTGATCGCACCATTCACGATACTCATTGCCAACATGACCATGAGCACCGCCAGCACAACAACGCCACCCAGCACAACGAGAAACTGTTTCTGAATTTGCTGACGCCTGGCTTCACGCCAGGGGAGGAGGTTGATATTGGCCATCAGTCAAAACTCCTCAGCGCAAGACCACAGGCAATCAGCATGGCAGGTGCATCATTGCTTAAACGCATGGCATCCACCCCGGAGGCAATTGCCATATTCGCGAAGGGGTTGGCGACGACAGTATTCACACTCAAGCGCTCTTCCACCAACTCCGCCAAGCCCTGCATAGCGGCCACACCGCCAGCCAGGAGGATCATATCCACCTCACTGTACTGGCTGGCCGAGAAGAAAAATTGGAGCGAGCGAGAAACTTGCTGAATGACCGCCTCTTTGAACGGAGCTAAAACTTCGCTGTCATAGTCATCGGATAGCCCCCCTTGCTTCTTGGCAAGGCCCGCTTCTTCAGCGCTTAAACCGTAACGCCGCTGAATCTCTTCGGTCAGCTGCCGACCACCGAATAACTGATCTCGCGTATACACGGTCTCATTATTCACAATCACGCTGAGCGACGTCATGCTGGCCCCAATATCGACGATGGCCACCACCGTATTCTCGTCGCAACCCAACTGCCCGGCCATTAGCTCAAAACTGCGCTCTACCGCATAGGCCTCGACATCCATGACTTTAGGCTCAAGGCCGCCGATTTCCAGAGCTTCCACCCGACTATCGACGTTATCCCGGCGACAGGCCACCAACATGACCTCTGCCTGATCGGAGGAGTCCTCTGCAACGCCCATGACCTCGAAGTCCAAAGCGACTTCATCAAGGGGGTAGGGAATGTATTGATCTGCCTCGAGCGAGATCTGCGTCTCCATGGCGTTGTCATTCATGTCCGCCGGCATGCGCAGTATTTTCGTGATAACCGCAGAGCCCGGCACTGCCGCAGCCGCCTTATTCACCTTGCTGCGGGAGCGGGCATGCACCGCCTTGATCGTCTCGCCGACGGCCTCGACCTCAACCAAGTTCTTTTCCACGACGGATTGCGGCGGCAACGACATCACCGCATAGCTTTCCACGCTAAACTTGTCGCCACTGCGACTCAGCTCGAGCACTTTCACAGCACTTGAACTGATATCGACGCCTAGCAGGCTGCGGGATTTTGGACCACCAAACAAGCCATCTAGCACTATTATTTTCCTATTTACATCGTGGACTTAGCGCGAGTTTTTACATGGAAGATTAAATACCAGTGTATACCATTGCGCAAATAGTTCTGAAAAAAATACCCCGATAATTTCACAGATTTCGGTATCCTAGACGCCCATTCGCATCGCTATGTCGCACAACTGGGAAATTATGGCTCGCACACTCTCATTCTTCAGGCTTTTCGGACTTCTGGCGCTCATCGCTGCCAGTGGAGCCGTCATGGTATTTTGCGCGGCCTTCCTGTATATCGCTCCCCGTCTTCCCGAAGTCGAGCAGTTGCGCGATGTCCAGCTCCAAACACCACTGCGCATCTACAGCCGCGACGGCAAGCTGATCGGCGAGTTTGGCGAAAAGCGCCGCTCCCCCATCAGCATAGTCGAAGTGCCGCAAACTTTTATCGATGCCTTTCTGGCCGCTGAAGACGATCGTTTCTATCAACACCGGGGTGTCGATGTCACCGGCCTGCTTCGCGCCGCCTCCCAACTGGTGACCACCGGAAGCATCCAAAGTGGCGGCTCCACCATCACCATGCAGGTTGCCAAGAATTATTTCCTAACTCAGGAGCGTACGTTTACCCGTAAATTTACGGAGATCTTTCTCGCAATTGAAATAGAACGCCAGCTCAGCAAGGGCGACATCCTTGAGCTATACCTGAACAAAATCTTCCTCGGCAACCATTCCTACGGCATCGAGGCCGCCGCGCAAACCTATTACGGCAAATCGATCAAAGAGCTTAGCTTGGCTCAGATGGCGATGATTGCCGGCCTGCCAAAAGCCCCCTCAGCCTACAACCCCATTGCCAACCCGGAGCGCGCCCATATCCGCCGGGACTGGATTCTGCGCCGCATGCGCGCCCTCGAATACATCAGCGACGTGGACTATCAAGTCGCCATCAGCCAGCCCATTACCGCCCGACAGCACGGCACCCAACTGGACCTGAATGCGGCCTATGTCGCGGAAATGGTTCGCGCTGAGATGCTGCGCCGCTACGGACGCGACGCCTATGAGGCGGGTTTCAGCGTGATCACCACCGTTGACAGCCGGTTGCAATCCGCCGCCAAAGCCGCCGTACTGGACGGCGTTGTGGAATACGACCAACGCCACGGCTACCAAGGCCCCGAGCAGCAGTGGAAAATCCCTGCCCAGCTCGACGATGTGGCCCGGGAGAGCCTGCGCCAAAAACTGCAGGATATCGGCAGCGTCGGCCCCTGGCACCCTGCACTGGTGTTAAGCATTGAAGACAAACGCGCCGTCGTAATGCTGGCCACAGGCGACCAGACCACGCTGGAGTGGGAACAAGGCTTTGCTGGCACCGTGCGGTATATTAACGAAGACCGCCACACCTACGAAGCTGAAACCGTTGGCGAGCTGATCGCCCCGGGCGACGTTATTCGCCTGCGCATGGGCAAATCGCCCCGCCGCTGGCAGTTCTCGCAAATCCCCGACATTCAGGGCGCCCTGGTCTCACTTGACGCCGACTCCGGAGCCATTCTCGGCCTTGTCGGTGGTTACAGCTACCAGCGCAGCTCCTTCAACCGTGTCACCCAGGCGGCCCGCCAGCCCGGCTCGGCATTCAAACCGTTCATCTACACGGCCGCCCTCGACAAAGGCTTCACCGCAGCCAGCATCATCAATGACGCCCCCATTGTATTCGATGACGCCTCGCTGGGCGGTACTTGGCGCCCCAGCAATTCCAACGGCCAGTTCAACGGCCCGATGCGCCTGCGCAAGGCCCTTTACCTGTCCCGCAACCTGGTATCGATTCGCCTGCTTCGTGAGATGGGTATCAGCTACGCCATCGACTATGTTTCGCGTTTCGGCTTCGACAGCAGCAAACTTCCTCGCGATCTTTCCCTAGCGCTGGGCAGCCATTCGCTGACGCCGCTGGACGTAGTTACCGGCTACGCAGTTTTTGCCAATGGCGGCTACAAAGTCTCGCCCTACCTGATTGAGCAGATTATCGACCGCGATGGCAACACCCTTTACCGCGCCGACCCCGTAGTGGTCTGCCGGGACTGCGGCGAGGAAGACCTCGCCCTGAATGCACTTGAGGAAGCCGACTCACTGGACGACTTCGATATCGACAGTCTGGCCGCCCCCGCCCGCCAAGCTGAGCGCGTGGTCGACGAAGATGTGATATTCCTGATCGACAGCATTCTGAAGGATGTCATCAACCGCGGCACCGGGGTGCGCGCCCGCAAACTGGGCCGCAGCGACGCGGCGGGCAAAACCGGCACGACCAACGGCCCCACCGATGCCTGGTTCTCCGGCTACAGCAGCGGCGTAGTCACCTCCGCCTGGGTTGGCTTTGACCAGAACCAGAAACTGGGCCGCAGCGAATACGGCGGCTCCGTGGCACTGCCCATTTGGGTGGATTACATGACCGCAGCACTGAAGGATCGCGCAGAGCGCCACCTGAAGCAGCCCGACGGGATCATCTCGGTGCGCATCGACCCCGAAACCGGCAAACTGGCCGCACCGGGGCAGAGCGACGCCATTTTTGAATACTTCCGCATCGACCACGCCCCCAGCGAAGTCAGCAACGGCGGCAGCACCATCGGCCCCTATGACAGTGCCGATGGGGACGTTATCGAACTGTTCTGACAGACCGACGCCAAATATTGAGGCGCTCTACAGCGCCTCAATGGCTTCAGCCAAGGTGCTCACGGCAATCACGCTCATCCCCATATCACTGCGGGGCGCATTGCCCTTGGGCACAATCGCCCGGGTAAAACCGTGCTTCCGGGCCTCCTGCAGACGCTCCTGACCACTCGGCACCGGGCGAATCTCGCCCGACAGCCCCACTTCGCCAAACACCACCAGATCATCCGGCAGTGGCCGGTCACGAAAGCTCGATACGATGGCAAACAGCAACGCCAGGTCGGCGCCGGTTTCCAGCACCTTTACGCCGCCCACCACGTTGACGAACACATCCTGATCACCGAGCTGCAAACCACCATGCCGGTGCAGTACCGCCAACAACATGGCCAGACGGTTCTGCTCCATACCCACCGCCACGCGCCGGGGATTGCCGTAGTTGCTCTCATCCACCAGCGCCTGAATTTCCACCAACAGCGGGCGCGTACCCTCCCAAACCACCATCACCACACTGCCAGAAGCCGGAACATCGCTGCGATTGAGGAAAATCGCTGAGGGATTGCGGACCTCTTTCAACCCCTGCTCCGTCATCGCAAATACGCCCAGTTCATTCACCGCGCCAAAGCGGTTTTTATGGCCACGCAACGTGCGGTAGCGGCTGTCACTACCGCCTTCAAACATGATTGAGCAGTCAATAATATGTTCCAGCACTTTGGGGCCAGCCAATGCGCCGTCCTTTGTCACGTGCCCCACCATAATCAGTACCGTATTGCTCTGCTTGGCAAAGCGGGTCAGCGCCGCTGCGCATTCACGCACCTGCGAAACACTGCCCGGAGCCGAGCTAACTTGCTCGCTATGCAGAACCTGAATCGAATCCACCACCATCAGCGCAGGCTGATAACGGGCCGCCTGAGCGAGAATTGCCTCCAGGCTGGTCTCCGAATACAACTGCAAGTCGTCAGCCTGTAAACCAAGCCGCCGCGCACGCATTGCCACCTGCTGCAGAGACTCCTCCCCTGTCACGTAGAGGCAGCGGCGACTGGAGGCCAACTGGCACAAGACCTGGAGCAGCAGTGTGCTTTTACCCGCCCCCGGATGACCACCCAGCAACACCGCCGAACCCGGCACATAACCACCACCCAGCACCCGGTCAAGCTCGGCAAAGCCACTGGCAATACGCGGCAAGTCTTCAATTTGCACCGACGACAGCGCCTGCAGCTCGCCCACCGCGCCGGCGTAACCCTGCTTGCGAGCCGTTCCCGCCCCGCCGCTCGGCGCACCCAGCCGAACTTCAACAAGGGTGTTCCAGGCGCCACAGTCCTGACACTGGCCCTGCCACTTACTGTGATCGGAGCCACAGTCGTTACAGACATAAGCGGTTTTCGTTTTTGCCATAAGGCCTTACTCCACTGCGCTGCTGACAGACCGGGCGGCAAGCCCGTACAATGCTCTGCCAAGTGAGGATTCTGTTTAATGTCGGCGCCACTGCTCGAAAGACCGCTACTTGTCTCCCCCACCCTGGCCGCAACCATCGGCTTGGAGTGTGCGCTGCTGTATCAATTACTGGTCGAGTGGCAACCGTTGCTTGAAGCTCGCCCCCGTCAGGGCCAGGACTGGTATCTGCTCGACAGAGAGCGCCTGCAAACACAACTGCCGTTCTGGCAGACCCGCGAGATCGACAAAGTATTGCAGCAGCTCCACGACCAGGGGCTCATTATTATCGGCAGCGCCCTGATCAGCAACGCCCGCAACCTACGGCTGGCCTTTCCTGGACGCGAAACAGCCCACGCACCTATGCCGCAAGCCGCTTCACCGACTGCCAAAGCCGCGCCGTCACATGCCAGCAGCCCCGTACCCGGCAAGCAGTGTATCAGCGCCGATTGGCAGCCAGACCCGGCCGCACTGGAATATCTCCAGCGCTTCAGTCGCATTCCCTCAACGTTTATAGACGCCTGCCTGCCGGAGTTTATCGCCCACTACCGGGAGAGCGGCGAAGCACGTAGCTCCTGGAGCAGCACCTTCAGCCAGTTTGTCAGCCGCCGCTGGAAAAAACAGCAATATCAGGAAATTGAACAGGCACGAGAACAGGTGCTCGACAATGGCTGGCGCCCCAGCCAGGACGCCTGGGAAATTTTGCTCCGAGACGGCATCAGTCAGCACTTTATCGAAGACGCCCTGCCAGAGTTCATTCTTTACTGGCGGGAACGCGGCACCGCTGACAGCAACTGGAATTCCCGCTTTTTGCAGCATATTCGCCTCCAATGGGCGCGCTACACCAATGCCGTCAGCCACGAGCAGGCATACGTTCCCATTAGCTCGCAATGGCAACCCAGCCCCGAAGTATTTGAAATTCTGCAAATGGCCAAGATCGATACCGATTTTGCCCGCCGCCAAATTCCAGAATTCATTCTTTACTGGCGCGACAGCGGCCAGCCCCAACGCTCCTGGAATACAAAATTCCTGCAGCATGTAAAATACCGCTGGGCACACAGTCACCAACTGGACAAACACGATGCGCGACAGCAACAAGCTCCTGGAGCAGGCCAAGCAGCAACTGGCTTCATCGCCAAACACACCGACCGCAGCTGGGCAGACGGCCTCTGAACAGCGCCCCATGCCCGACAAAGATGAGGTCATCGACGCCATCAACCGCATGTTTGCGGAGTTTGAGCTGGTCTACCACAACCAATACAACAAGGCGTTTGCTACCGCCGAAAAGCTGTCCTACGCCAAAAAACTATGGTTCAGCAACCTCTGCCACATTCCCCCTGAGCAGATTACCGCCGCCTGTCACCGCGCCATTCGCGAGTCCGAATTCCTGCCCACCATCAAGGGCATTCTGAAATATTGCGAACCCGACGATACCGCGCTTGGCCTGCCCGACGCCCACAGTGCCTACGTGGAAGCTTGCCGCGCAGCCTCACCCAAGAATGAACAGCACTGGTCGCACCCGGCGGTCTATCACGCGGGCAAGCAGAGCGACTGGTATTTCCTGGCCAACAACACCGAACAGCAGGCCTTCCCCATTTTTCGCCGCCACTACCTCGCCCTGTGCGAGCGGGTACGCGAAGGCGAAGCGTTGGCCCCGCCGCAGCCCGAAGCCCTTCCCAAGCCCGACCCCAAGCCACTGCCCGCCGAAGAGCAACGCCGCCGTATGCGGGAGCTGCGCAGCAAACTGGATATCTGATACACAGCCGTGCAGCGGGCGGCAACAGCGGATACAATAGCGCAGCCCCGAACAAGCAACCCCAATTCAGCCCCGTGGAACGCACTATGGCAGACAATAAAACCACCCATTTCGGCTTCAGAACCGTCGACCAGAAAGACAAAGTCAAAATGGTTGCCGGCGTATTCCACTCCGTCGCGGGCAAATACGACCTGATGAACGACCTGATGTCGGGCGGCATCCACCGTTTGTGGAAACGCTTCACCATCGAACTGTCAGGCGTGCGCAGCGGCAATGCCGTCCTCGACATCGCCGGCGGCACCGGCGACCTCGCCGCCAAATTCAGCCGCATCGTCGGCGCCGAAGGCAAGGTTGTACTGGCCGACATTAACGATTCCATGCTGCAAGTGGGCCGCGAGAAGCTGACCAACCAGGGCATCGTCGGCAACATTGAGTACGTGCAGGCCAACGCCGAGTGCCTGCCCTTCCCTGACAACAGCTTTGACTGCATCACCATCGCCTTCGGGCTGCGCAACGTCACCGACAAAGACGCCGCGCTGCGCTCCATGCTAAGAGTGCTCAAGCCCGGCGGCCGACTGCTGGTACTGGAGTTCTCCAAACCCAAAAGCGAATTGCTGAGTAAGGTCTACGATCGCTACTCCTTCGACGTGCTGCCCCGTATGGGGCAACTGATCACCAACGATGCCGAGAGCTACCGCTACCTCGCCGAGAGTATTCGCATGCACCCCGATCAAGACACGCTCAAAAGCATGATGGAAGAAGCTGGCTTCACAGAGGTTCGCTACCACAACATGACGGGCGGCATCGTGGCCGTGCACCGGGGCGTGAAGCCGTGATTCCCCCCGTGCTCAGCAGCGCCGCGTTAGCCGGGCTGGAGGACAGTGTGAACCGTGCACTGCGCCTCGACCCGCGCAGCGCCGCACGCCTGCTTGAGCTGGACGGTGAGCGCTTCGCTCTGCACTTGCAGGAACCCGATTTGAACCTTGGGCTAAGCGTCGCGGGCGACCGCCTGCGTCTGATGCTGACCCCACCGGAAAACTCCAGCACCGCCCTGCGTGGCCGATGGAGCGAATTCGCCGCCGTCGCTACCGCCAGCGATCCTGCCGCCGCGCTAATCAATGGCGATATTCAGGTCAGCGGCGATACCGCGCCGTTGCTGGCGCTGCGAAAATTGCTATCAGAACTCGAGCTGGACTGGGAGCAACCGCTGGCTGACGCCTTTGGCGATGTGGCGGCCCATCAGATAGGACGCGGCCTGCGCGCCGGTCAGAAATGGCTGCAAAACACTGGCCGCAATCTGCGCCGCCAGCTCGGCGATTTTTTGCTAGAAGAAAGCCGCCTGTTACCCCACCCCATACAGGCGGAAGCCTTTTACCGCGATATCGATGAGCTCAACGCCCGCAGCGAACGCCTGGAAGCCCGTATCCGGCGCCTGCGGCAGAAGTGCCAGCGGCCGCAATAAACAAGGATCACACTATGGGCCTGCGACGGCTGCTCGCCATTCTGATGATTATCTGCCGCTACCGCCTGGATCAGCTCATACCGATCGAGCAGCTACCCTGGCGGGCGCGCCTGCTGGCCAGGCTTGGGCCTTGGCGCCTGTTCCCCACACCCTCGCTCAGCCGGGGGGAGCGGCTGCGGCTGGCGCTGGAATCCCTTGGCCCAATCTTCATCAAGTTTGGTCAGCTGCTGTCTACTCGCCGCGACCTGCTGCCCCCCGACATCGCAGACGAACTGGCCCACCTGCAGGACCGCGTCCCCCCATTTCCCAGCACCGTGGCCGTCGGCGTCATCGAAAAGGCACTGGGGCAAGGTGTCGACGAGCTGTTCGATAACTTCCAGCGCAAGGCCCTGGCTTCCGCCTCGATTGCTCAGGTCCACTGCGCCACGCTGAAAACCGGGCAAGACGTGGTCGTCAAGGTGGTTCGCCCGGGCATTGAGCGCACCATCGGCGAAGACATCCGGCTGATGCAGAGCATCGCACGTCTGGTAAAGCGCCACCTGCCTGATGGCCGACGCCTCCGCCCCGAAGAAGTGGTGGAAGACTACCGTCACACCATCTACGACGAGCTTGACCTGCAACGCGAAGGCGCCAATACCTCGCAACTGCGCCGTAACTTTGCCAACTCAGATATCCTCTACGTTCCCGAGGTGCACTGGGACTATACGCGCCGCAATGTACTGGTGATTGAGCGCATTCACGGCATCCCCGTCACCGACGTCGAAACCCTGAAAGCTCAGGGCACCGACATGAAAAAGCTCGCTGAACGCGGGGTGGAAATCTTCTTCACCCAGGTATTCCGCGACAGCTTTTTCCACGCCGACATGCACCCGGGGAATATTTTTGTGGCCGAGGGGCGGCCCAATTCGCCCCAGTACATCGCTATCGACTGCGCCATCATCGGCAGCCTCAGCGATTTCGACCAGTATTATCTGGCCCGCAACCTGCTCGCCATCTTTCAGCGTAACTACCGCGAGGTAGCCGAGCTGCACGTTGAATGCGGCTGGGTGCCGCCCACCACCAAAGTGCACGAATTTGAAGCTGCCATTCGCAGTGTCAGCGAACCGATTTTTGAAAAGCCTCTGGCCGACATCTCCTTTGGGCAATTGCTGATTTACCTGTTCCAGACCGCGCGCCGCTTTGACATGGAAGTACAGCCATCGCTGGTACTGCTGCAGAAGACCCTGCTGAATATTGAAGGACTGGGGCGCCAGCTCTATCCGCAACTCGACCTCTGGTCGACTGCCATGCCCTTCCTGGAGCGCTGGATACGTGATCGCTATTCGCCTCAGACCATGCTAAAGCGCGTCAGCCATCGACTTCCCGGCTGGCTGGAACAACTGCCGCAACTTCCGGAAACGCTGCTGGAGCGTCCCTCTCCCCATAGCAGCGAAAACGAATTACTGCGCCTGCAGTTGCAACAGGTCGAGCAGGAGAGCCGGCAACGACAACGTCGCCATCGCAACCTTGGCTTGGGCTTATTCGCCATCGGCGCCGCCTATGTTGCCGCCAGCCCGGCGGCCCAGCAAAGCCTCACTCAACTGCCCGCCGGCAGTATCGCTCTCGCTGTCGTTGCATTGTATTTTTTTATTCGCGCCCGCTGAGGTAAAGTAAGCACCCCTCAACGCTAAGGGATAGAATCATGACCTCGCCCGCAGACGTGCAGTGGCTGGACGAAGTAAAGTGGAATAACGACGGCCTGGTGGCCGCCATTGCGCAGGATGTGCACAGCGGCCGCGTATTGATGATGGCCTGGATGAACCCGGAATCCCTGCAACTGAGCGTTGCCGAAGGCCGCGCCGTCTACTGGTCCCGCTCTCGCCAGGCCCTTTGGCGCAAAGGCGAGAGTTCCGGCCATGTGCAGACCCTGCATGACATTGCACTGGACTGCGATGGCGACGCGCTGCTGCTGCAGGTCGAGCAGATCGGCGACATCGCCTGCCACACCGGGCGCCAAAGCTGTTTTTTTCGCGGCCTGCAGAATGGCCAGTGGCAAACGCGGGAAGCCGTTATCAAAGACCCCGCCAGTATTTACAGCAAGTGATCGTATGAGTAATTCTTCCGCCCTACTGGAGCAACTGGACGCCGTCCTCGCCGAGCGCAAAAACGCTGACGCCGACAGCTCTTATGTCGCCAGCCTGTACCATAAAGGGCTGAACAAGATTCTCGAAAAAGTCGGCGAAGAAGCCGTGGAAACGGTTCTTGCTGCCAAAGATGCTGAACACAGCGGCGAGCTGTCCGACGTCATTTACGAAACCGCAGACCTGTGGTTTCACAGCATGGTAATGTTGCAGCAGCTCGGCGCAGACCATCGCGATGTAATCAACGAATTAGCGCGCCGCTTCGGGCTTTCCGGCCACGAAGAGAAAGCGCAACGCAACAAGAACGACACATAGAGGAAATGTCATGGGACTTGGTGGAATTAGTATCTGGCAACTGCTGATCATTCTCGCAATCGTTGTGCTGCTGTTCGGCACAAAGAAACTGAAGAACATCGGCAGCGACCTCGGCGGTGCCGTCAAAGGCTTCAAAGACAGCCTGGACGGTGAAGACAAGGCCAAGAATATCGAGCAGCAGGAAAGCGCTGAAGGCGAAAAGACCGAAGCCGACACGCAGCAAAAGAACGAGTCTCGCTAATCCATGTTCGATATCGGTTTCGCTGAACTGCTGCTGATAGCCGTTGTCGGCCTGCTGGTGATCGGCCCGGAGCGCCTGCCCAGTGCTATTCGCACGGCCAGCCTCTGGCTGGGGCGCCTGCGCCGTAGCTTCTCCAGCATGAAGCAGGAAATCGAACGGGAAATCGGCGCCGACGAAATCCGGCGCCAGCTTCATAATGAATCGGTGATGGCCTCGCTGAACGAGAGCAAAGACAAGCTTCAAGGCAATCTAAACGCCGCCAGTGATGAGCTTCGTCTTCTGGAACAGCGGCTCAGCCCGTCAAGCGACACGCCCAACCAAGAGGAAGAAGCCGCCCCCTCCGACGCGCTTCATGACTCAGATACCCCACCGAGTGACACTCCTTCGGAAGAGAGTAGCAGTAAGCCCTCATGAGTCTCGATGCCGATACTGATCAGGGTCAACCCCTGGTTGCCCACCTGACTGAGCTGCGTGATCGCCTGCTGCGCGTAGTGCTGGCGGTACTGATTTGCGCCCTGGCCCTCATGCCTTTCTCGTCGGAAATTTACGCCTTTGTGGCCAAGCCACTGCAACAGTATCTGCCTGAAGGCAGCGGCATGATCGCCACCGAAGTCGCCTCAACATTTCTGGCCCCGTTCAAACTGGTGCTCGTGTCCGCTATCTGCCTGGCCATCCCGGTAATACTCCATCAAATCTGGGCATTTATCTCGCCGGGCATGTACCGTCACGAAAAGCGACTCGCTGCGCCCCTGCTGATCTCCAGCGTCATGCTGTTCTATCTCGGACTGGCCTTTGCCTATGTGGTGGTGTTTCCGCTGGTCTTTGGCTTTTTTAGCAGCATTGCCCCCGAGGGCGTTGCCTATACCCCGGATATCTCACGCTTTCTCGATACCGCACTGAAGCTATTTATGGCCTTTGGCATCGCCTTTGAGATCCCCATTGCGACAGTATTGCTGATCAGCGCCGGCGTCGTCAGCCCCGAAAAACTGCGCGAAAAGCGCCCCCACGTCATTGTCGTGTGCTTTGTGTTCGGGATGCTGCTGACGCCACCCGACGTCATCTCGCAGATGCTGCTGGCCCTGCCGATGTGGCTATTGTTTGAGGTGGGAATTTTCTTTGGCCGCTTTACGGAAAACGGCCGCAAGAAGACCGAAGATCAGTAATCTTCGTAGTCGTTGAAAGCGAGGTTTTCGAAGCGGGTAAACTTGCCGATAAAGCCCAGGCGGGCGGTGCCAATGGGCCCGTTCCGCTGCTTACCAATGATGATTTCCGCCACGCCCTTGTCCTGAGTTTCCTCGTTGTAGACCTCGTCGCGGTAGATAAACATGATGACGTCGGCGTCCTGCTCAATCGCACCGGACTCCCGCAGGTCTGAATTGACCGGACGCTTGTTCGGCCGTTGCTCCAGCGCACGGTTCAGCTGCGAAAGGGCGACCACCGGGCATTCGAATTCTTTCGCGATACCTTTCAATGAGCGGGAAATCTCGGAAATTTCCGCCGTCCGACCTTCGCCACTGCGTCCGGCGACCTGCATCAACTGCAGATAATCGAGCATGATCATGCCGATACTGCCGTGCTCGCGCAGTACCTTGCGTGCTCTTGAGCGCACTTCCGTCGGCGTCAGCGCCGGGGTGTCGTCAATATATAGCGGACGATCTTTCAACTTGCTGACCGCCGCGCTGAGCTTGGGCCAGTCCTCTTCTTCCAGCTTGCCGCTGCGCACCCGCGTCTGGTCAATTTTGCCCACTGAGGACAGCATCCGCATCATCAACTGGCTGGCAGGCATCTCCATACTGAACACCAGAATCGGCTGCTCGTAGCGCAGCAAGGCATTTTCAACCAGGTTCATGGCAAAGGTGGTCTTACCCATCGACGGACGGGCAGCAACAATCACTAGATCCGATTTTTGCAAGCCCGAGGTCATTTCGTCGAGTTTTTCAAAGCCCGTACTCAGACCCGTAATGGCTTCGTCGTTGTTGAACAGCTCATCAATCTTGTCCACCGCCTGCTTGAGCAGCGGATTGATCGGCTCCAGCCCCCCACTCTTCGGTCGCTCCTCGGCGATCTGCATGATGCGCCGCTCAGCTTCATCCAGCACTTCGTCGCTGCTGCGTCCTTCAGGGTTAAAGCTGGTATCGGCAATCGAGTTCGCTGCCGCAATCAGCGAGCGGAAGATCGCGCGCTCGCGCACGGCCTGGGCATAGGCGCGAATATTGGCAACAGAGGGGGTATTGCTGGCGATTTCTGCCAGATAGGCGGTGCCACCGACTTCATCCAGCTCACCGTTGCGTGCCAGCGTCTCCGCCAGCGTAACCACATCAATCGGCTGCTCTTGGGCAACCAAATGTGTCATGCAGGCGAAAATACGACGGTGCTCCGGGCGGAAGAAGTCGCCCTCACCCACCATGTCGGCGACGGAGTCCCATACCTCGCTGGCGATCATCAGCCCGCCCAGCACCGACTGCTCCGCCTCAAGAGAATGGGGCGGCAGTTTCAGCTTGGCGAAGTCACCCTCGTCAAACTCGGGTGGCGAATCGGGGTAGGCGTCAGCTTGCACGGGGATACTCGCAGATTACCGGGTCGGCCATTGTGGCAAACTTCAGAGCAAAAAAAAACGCGCGGAGCCCGTTGGCCCGGCGCGCCTTTCAGCCACAGCACAGCGGCAGGCCGCTGCGCTTGCAAATAGTCAGACTGTGGCGACCAAGGTCGCCCGCCAATTACTCGGCAACGACAGTCAGTGCAACGTTTTGAATAACGTCGCTGTGCAGCTGAATTGCGATTTCGAAGCTGCCGATTTCACGAATCGGACCTTCGGGCATACGCACTTCGCTCTTGTTGATCTCCACACCGGCCGCGCTCACTGCATCAGCAATGTCGCGAGTACCGATAGAGCCGAACAGTTTGCCACCTTCACCGGCATTCGCCTCGATGGTCACGGCAACTTCCGCCAGCTTGGCAGCGCGAGCTTCAGCTTCTGCACGCTTCTCAGCGGCAGCGGCTTCCAGCTCAGCGCGACGTGCTTCAAACTCCGCCACGTTGGCGTCGGTTGCAGGCACAGCCTTACCGAAAGGAATCAGGAAGTTACGGCCGTAGCCGGACTTAACATTGACCTGGTCGCCCAGATCACCCAGCTTGCCAATTTTCTCAAGCAGAATCACTTGCATGGTTCTAACCCTCTTCATGTGCGCTTGCCGGGCCTATCCGGCCGTCGGCAAACGCCTTCTGATATCAATCCAACTATCCACAATCGCTGTCAGTATCAACACCGCCCAAAGCGGGCCGATTAACAACAGCGCGATATAAAACACTACCAACCACGTGCGCCCCAGCTTGTACCGTCCGACCACTCCGTGCAGCAGCGATAAACCGCAGGCAATAAAGGGCAACAGACACATTACCCCCCAAAAGCGGTAAACCTCACCGGATTGGCTGACCAACAACATCCCGGCAACCAGTAACACCGTGATACCCGCCGGCAACCGCAGCGACCACATCTCGTCGCGGAAGCCACCGGGGTTGTACAGCATGGCTTGCCACCAGCGCGCCAGCATTAAGGCCAACACACTCCACAACACCGTGCTGCTGCCAATTACCGCGGCGATATCGCCGGTCAAAATCTGCGGCAGGCTGCCATTTGACTGTGCCTGCAGCTGATCCAGCATGGGCTGAACCACCTCAAGAATACCGCTGAGATAGTCCTGTCCGAAGCGGTTAAGCACCGCAGCGGAGGCCATTCCCCCCGCCACAGCGGCCGCCATTGCATTGGCCCAAGAACGCGTATTGCGCAATACCCAGGCCGCCAAGGCGGTGACCAGCAACATGCAAAGCGGGCCAACATCCTGGCCGTAAACCAATACGGCGGTGGCCGGCAGCAGCGCCCACATCACGACAAAAGCGCCTTCGGTCAGTCCCTTTCTCAGGGTTACCAGAGCGGCAGCGGCAGCCCCCACCCAGGCAAACATCAAGGTGCCAATCCCCAGAGCAGCGACCGCAACTGCCTGGAGGCGCCCTTTCATAATGAATTCTGCAAGGGGGCGCATGGCTAAGCGATCAGCTTATTTATGGCTGTCGGTGTACGGCAGCAGAGCCAGGAAGCGCGCGCGCTTGATGGCAGTCGCCAGCTGGCGCTGGTACTTGGCATTGGTTCCAGTGATGCGGCTGGGAACAATTTTGCCAGTTTCTGAAATGTAGGCTTTCAGGGTGTCCAGATCTTTGTAATCGATCTGCTTAACACCTTCCGCAGTAAAGCGGCAGAACTTACGACGACGGAAAAAACGTGCCATTTTCTAATTCCTCACTCAATCCGCAATTATTCAGCGCTGTTTTCAGCCGTTTCTTCGGCTGCTTCAGCGTTATCTTTGGGCTGCTGCTCTTCGCGGCGCTCGGTGCGCTGCTCGCTGCGGCTGCGACGCTCACGGCTCTCTTTCTCTGCCTTCATGATCGGCGACTCTTCAGTCACAGCTTCATCCTGGCGGATAATGAGGTTACGCAGTACGGCGTCGTTGTAACGGAAGTTAGTGGTCAGCTCGTCGATCGCTTCAGCGCTGGCTTCAGCGTTGATCAGCACGTAGTGAGCTTTGTGGATTTTGTTGATGGGGTAAGCCAGTTGACGACGGCCCCAGTCTTCCAGACGGTGAACTTTACCGCCGTCTTTTTCGATGGCCTGAGTATAGCGCTCGACCATACCCGGTACTTGCTCGCTCTGATCCGGGTGGACCAGGAACACGATTTCGTAGTGACGCATTGTATGCTCCTTACGGGTTAAGCCACCCTTTGAGGTGTGGCAAGGAGGGCAAACTCGCCAAAAGGCGGGCTTACCGTTAAAACAAGAGCGCGGATTTTAGGCAAGCGGCCCGCTGGATGCAAGCCATTCGTGCATTTTTTAATCAGATCAGCGGCGCTGGCGCACGGCCTCGAACAAACAGACCCCGGTCGCGACCGACACGTTCAGGCTGCTCACTTCTCCAGCCATCGGCAAATTGGCCAGATAATCACAGCACTCGCGCGTCAGGCGACGCATGCCCGCACCCTCAGCCCCCATGATCAACGCCACCGGCCCGCGCAGATCGCATTCGTACAAAGACTGCTCTGCTTCGCCAGCCAGCCCGATAGTCCATACCCCAGCCTCTTGGAGCTGACGCAGGCTGCGAGCCAGATTCGTGACCTGAATAAAGGGCACGGCTTCAGCCGCACCGCAAGCGACCTTGCGCACCGTTGGATTCAAGCTGGCCGAGTTATCGCGAGGTGCAATCACCGCGGTCACCCCCGCGGCATCGGCACTGCGCAGACAAGCTCCGAGGTTGTGAGGATCGGTCACACCATCCAGCACCAGCAGCAGAGCATCTTTCCCTGCCGCAGCGACAAGCTCCGGCAGGGCTTTTTCACCCAACTGACGCGGCGCTTCCGCTAACGCAATAACACCCTGATGGCGGCCATCAACCCGGTCATCCAGCTCCTTGCGGTGGCACTCTCGCACCGGGACACCCCGCTGCTCGGCCAGCGCCAGCACCGCAGCCAGACGCTTATCACGGCGCCCTTCCATAACCATCAGCGATTCCACGCTTTCGGGGCGTCGCTGAAGCGCGGTCTGCACCGCATGCAGACCAAAAATCGTTTCTTTCACTCTTTGCTTCCGTATTATCAAGCCCGCTGGCGAACGCGGCGGGCCACATCATCTCAGCGGCGACGGCGCTTTTTATTGGCACTGGCCGAGCGCGAGGACTTACCGTCTTTCTTACCCGTCCCGCCGGTTTTTTGGCCGCCTTTCTTTGGACTATCGGCTTTTTTCATGCCTGGCAGCTCGCCCCGCGCCAGCGCTTCGCGCACGGAACCCGGCTTGCGACGCTTATCACTGCCGCTGGCCAAGCCGAGATCAATCTTGCGGTCATCCAGGTTCACACTCAGCACCTGCACCCGCAGGCTGTCACCCAACTGGTACACACGCCGACTGCGCTCACCCACAAGGCGCTGGTGGGCCTGATCAAACTGATAGTAATCCTGCGGCAGGGTGGAGATATGCACCAAGCCTTCTATATATAAGTCACCCAACTCCACAAACAGACCGAAGCCAGTGACTGCGGCAATCAGGCCATCGAACTCGCTGCCCACATGCTCCTGAAGGAATTCGCATTTAAGGAAGGCCATGACATCGCGGCTGGCATCATCTGCCCGGCGCTCAGCCATCGAGCAGTGTTCACCCAAGGTCAGCAGGGCGGTCATATCGTAGGGGTAAATCACCTTGCGAGGCAGCTTCTTCGCCCCTTTCACCGGACGGAAGCATTTGGGCGCATCTCCGCCGCCGCTGCGCAGCAGGTAGCGCAAGGCGCGGTGCACCAGCAAATCCGGGTAGCGCCGAATGGGGGAGGTGAAATGGGTGTAGCCCGTGTAGTTCAGGCCGAAGTGCCCCTCGTTGTCGGGCTGATAAACCGCCTGACTCAATGAGCGCAACATCATGGTCTGGATCATCTGCGCGTCGGGGCGATCACCCAAGCTGGCGAGCAATGCCTGATAATCTGTGGGCGATGGCTGCTCGCCGCCTTTCAAGCCAAGACCGATTTCCCCGAGAAACTCTCGCAAGTTACCCAGCTTCTGATCACTGGGACCATTGTGGACGCGGTAAAGCGCCTCAATACCTGAGCGCTCAAGCGTGCGCGCCGTGGCGACATTCGCCACCAGCATGCACTCTTCTATCATTCTGTGCGCGTCGTGGCGATGTACCGGCACAATTTCGTCGATGCGCTTTTCGTCGTCGAACACCACGCGGGTTTCAACGGTTTCAAAGTCGATGGCCCCGCGCTGATCACGGGCCTTGCGCAGGGCCCGGTAGAGGTTATGCAGCTCTTTCAACTGGGGCAGCAGCTCCCGATGCTCACCAGTGTCTTTCGCCGGATCAGCCCCCTCAACGCCGAGCATCGCCCCTACTTGGTTGTAAGTCAGCCGTGCGTGGGAACGCATGACCGCCTCATAGAACTGATAGCCACTCAAACGACCGCGGCTGCTGATGGTCATCTCGCAGACCATACAGAGGCGTTCCACATTAGGCTTCAGTGAGCACAGACCATTGGACAGTGCTTCCGGCAACATCGGCACCACCCGGTCGGGGAAATACACCGAGGTCGCCCGCTTATGGGCCTCAGCATCCAGCGCCGAGCCAATCTTCACATAATGCGAAACATCCGCAATGGCCACCCACAGTCGCCAGCCACCAAAGCGCTTTTTCTCGCAGTACACCGCGTCATCGAAGTCCCGGGCATCTTCCCCGTCGATGGTTACCAGCGGCAGCTTGCGCAAATCCACTCGGTTCAGCTTGCCCTCTTCATCGGGCTCGCTGCCAAAGCGCCGCGCCTCCTCTTCAACCTCATCTGGCCACTCGAAGGGAATTTCGTGGCTGCGCAATGCCAACTCGGTGGCGACGCCTACCGTGGCGCGATCGCCCAGCACCTCGGTGACCCGTCCCTGCGCTTGCTGACGCAAACCCGGCTGACGGATGATATCGGCCATCACATAGTCGCCCTCACGGGCATTCACCACACTGTCGTCTTCCAGCTGTACCCAGTTCTGGATGCGGCTGTTATCGGGAACCAGCAACCAGCGACCGCGCTGCTCTTTCAGCTTGCCCACCAGTTGCCGGGTATTGCGCTCCAGCACCTCGATGACAATGCCCTCACGTCGACCGCGACTGTCAGTGCCGCTGACCTCAACCGACACCACATCGCCATCAAATAACTGCTGCATCTGCCTATTGTGGAGATAGATGTCTTCACCGTCCTCCACCAGCACAAAACCGTAACCGTCCCGATGCCCCTGCACCCGACCGATAAGCGCCTCGCCGCGATCCGGCACCTGCAGCTTGCCACGACGCCCCTCAATGAGCTGGCCATCCCGCAGCATCGCCTTGAGACGACGGCGCAGGCCCTCCTGCTGCTCCTCACCCTCAATCCCCAGGGCGCGGCGAATCGCCGCCGCGCTCATGCCCTGCTCGGCACCCTGCAAGACGTCCAGAATATATTCCCGGCTGGGTACCGGGTTGTCGTAGCGCTCGGCTTCACGGGCAGCGTGGGGATCAGAATGCTTGTTGGGGCCTTTTGGCATGCAGAAATGCGTCCTTTTGAATGACGGTAAAAATTTTGCAGCCAGTGTAACGCAAACCGTTGACAAAAAGGCGTGGCATCAGTAAATTGCGCGCCTCAACGACGCACGTCGTGGTTTACCTCCTGTGCCCAGGTGGTGAAATTGGTAGACACGCTAGCTTCAGGTGCTAGTGGCTTCACGGCCGTGGAGGTTCAAGTCCTCTCCTGGGCACCATTATTCAAAAAAGCCGATCCAACAGGGTCGGCTTTTTTATTTCTACCTCTGTTTTCCCACTGAATTTGCGCCCCCAAAGGCCTTTCTATATGATCCCGCCCTGCATCAGGTGCCTGCTCGACTCTCCTTCGCCCGGAGTGTCTGGAGCAGGGTAAACGGGAAGTGTGGTGCGTCGCGGCAATGATTTGGCCGCCGCAGACAAAGCCACCGCTGCCCCCGCAACGGTAACTGCTCTCATTCGAGAGGTTCACAGAAGCCCGATACCGGCCTGATGGCGAAGCCTTGTGCTTTGCCATGCATGCAGTGCTGTACCGATGAAGCGGAGGGCTTCACGCAGGTTCCTACCTCGTTGATCACGCAATCCACGACGGATTGTTCCTCCCTCATACGTTCGCAACTGTTGTCTGCCGAGATCAAGCGGAGGGCTTTCGATCGCGCCGGAATAGGCAATGTCATCATTGTCGGCGTCCTTTCCCTTTCCTCTCGGCCTAACGAACCGTTTGAGGAAACACCATGAAAAAGGACATTTCTCCCCGTGGCGCCCCACTGGTGCTGGCTTTCGCATCAAGCATTCTCAGCCTCCCGCTATGGGCAGGGCACCAGCAGCTGGAATACGTGGATGTTCGCGCCACCAGCCTGTCGTCACAGGGACTGGCACTGGATGAAGAAAACACCGCGGGCTCACGGCTCGGCCTGTCCGCCCAGGACATTCCCGCCAGTGTGTCGGTCATCAGCAAGGAAGCTATCGCGCTGCGCGGTGACGATTCCAGCATGATGGCAGTCACCCGCGCGGCGGGCTTTTCCTCCAGCGCCAGTCCCGGCAACGGCAGCAGCGCCACCTCGGTGCGCGGCTTTAACGGCCACAGTTCGGTGGTCAGCACCTACGACGGCACGCGCCTGTATGTCGGCTCGGGCACGGTGAGTTTTCCTGCCGACACCTGGACGGTGGAACGCATTGAAGTACTTCGCGGCCCCGGCTCGGTGATTCACGGTGTGGGCGCTGTGGGTGCGACGGTGAACTATGTGAGCAAAAAACCGCAGTTTGGGGAAACCCGCAGCAATAGCCTCGTGGTCACGCTGGGCAGTTTTGGCCTGCAGCGTTATGCCTATGGCGCCGGCGGTGAACTGAGCCCGGAGCTGGCTTACCGCGTTGACCTGGTACATTACCAAACCGACGGCTATGTCGACCGCGCCGATGCCGAACGTCAGGCGATTGCCGGCTCACTGCTGTACCGGCCCAGCGAGGATTTCTCGGCCACACTGAGCATCGACTACGCCAATACCGAATCCGCGCCCTACTGGGGCACACCACTGGTCGACGGCAAAATCCGCGACAGCCTGCGTCGCAATAACTACAACGTCGCCGATGGCCTGGTTGAATACGAAGACCTGTGGCCGCGCCTGCATACGGAATGGCAGCTCAGCGAGAACCTGTCGTGGCGCAGCGACACTTACTACCTCTCGGCCGAACGCGATTGGCGCAATGTGGAAAGCTATCGCTACAACGACACCACGGGACAGGTAGACCGTGGTTCCTACCTCGAAATTCTCCATGAACAGGAACAGCTCGGCCACCGCAGCGACCTGCTCTGGAAGACTGACATGGCGGGTATGCAGAACCGTCTGAATATCGGGATAGAACTGAACGACATCCGTTTCAGCCATATCAACAACTCGCCTTACACCGGCAACTCCAGCGTCGATCTGAACAATCCTGCACCGGGACGTTGGCAAGACAATGTGGGCAGCGCCACCACCCGCGACTTTGACTCCGAAACAGATGTCACCTCACTGTTTATCGACAATGTACTGGAGATCACACCCGAATGGCTGCTGGTCGCCGGCCTCCGGCACGACCGTATCGACTATCGCCGTGACGACCTCGCACGCAGCAATGGTCAACCCGCGAGCCGCATTGATGACGAGCTGTCCGGCAACAGCTGGCGTCTTGGCGCGGTATTCAAAGCCTCGGAGACCACCAGCCTTTATCTGCAGTACAGCAAGGCCGTGGATGCAATACAGTCTCTGCTCTCTGCCAGTAACCCCAGCCTCGACCTCGCGGAGGGCACGCAGTGGGAAGCCGGGATCAAGCAGAATCTGCTGAACGAACGCCTGCAAGTCAGTCTGGCGGTTTACGATATTGTGAAGACCGATCTTCTCAGCAGCGACCCCGGCGGAGTCCAGCGCCAGATTGGCGAGCAGAGTTCCCGGGGCGTCGAGCTGGAACTGTTCTGGCTGCCGCTGGATGTTGTCTCGGTGGATTTCAACCTCGCGATCACCGATCCCCAGTATGAGGAATACCGCAGCGGCACCAACGACTACAGCGGTAAAACTCCGCGCAATGTTCCCGAAAAAACCGCCAATCTGTGGGTAAGCTGGCAGTTCCTCCCGCACTGGACCGCCTCACTGGGCAGCCGTTATGTCAGCGAACGCTACGCGGATTATGCCAACACCAGCAAGCTCCCCAACTACGTGGTTTACGACGCCAGCCTGCAATGGCAGCTCAGTGACGAGCTCCGGCTGAGTCTGCGCGGCAAGAACCTGAGCGACACCGCCGACTATGTGCTGGCCCCCTATGGCGAGCAGTGGATTCTGGCCGACGGCCGCAGCGCTGAGCTGGAACTGCGATATGACTTCTAAGTCTCTGCGGCCAGAAAGAGGCCGCGCGTTCGAATGAAGCTGAAACGCTGGCTGTATCTGCTTCACCGCTGGACTGGCGTGGCCCTGTGCCTGCTGTTCGCCATGTGGTTTTTCAGTGGTGTGGTGATGATGTACGTGGGCTTCCCGTCACTGAGCCAAGCGGAGCGTCTGGTGGCGCTGCCGCCGCTGGATGCCGACACCATTACCGCCGGGCCTCGGGCCTTGCTCGATCGCAGCTCGCCCGAAGCATTGCAGCAGCTCAAGCTGAGCAGTGTGGCGGGGCGCCCCGCCTATCTACTGCAAAACCGCGACGGCCAGTGGCAGGGAATGTTCGCCGACAACGGCGAGCACATCCGCAACATTACCCTGGGACAGGCGCTGGCGGCCGCTGAAGTTTATGTCCGCCAGCGTGAACTCCATACGCCGCCGACCGCGGAAGCCCGTCTGATCGACATGGATCAGTGGTCAGTATCGGGTAGCCTTCATGCCCATCGCCCCCTTTACCATATCGCACTGCACGACGACGACGGCACCGAGTTGTATATCTCGTCAGTGACCGGCGAAGTGCTCCGCGATACCCATCGCCATGAACGCGTCTGGAACTGGCTGGGCGCCAACCTGCACTGGATTTACCCGGTCGCGCTGCGACGTCACCCGACCGTCTGGCACTGGCTGATCGTTGGCTTATCGCTGGCGGGGCTGGTGTCCATCATTACTGGCACCGCGGTCGGTATCCTGCGTCTGCGGCTGCGCAAACGCTATCGCGGCAAAGACATTAGCCCCTATCGCAACACCATGAAGCTCCACCACCTGCTGGGTCTGGCGGTGTTGCTGCCACTGTGCACGTATATGTTCAGCGGCCTGATGTCGATGAACCCCTGGGGCCTGTTCAGCGATGAAACCTCTTATCGCCAGCAGGCTGATCACTACCGCGGCATTCCTTCACAGACGCAATTCGACGATGCGGAGGCGATTCGCAAGGCGCTGCGTCACCAACCGGATGCCCGCGAATTGCACTGGCAGTGGTTCAACGGCGAGGTCTATACCTACACCATCAACGACCAGCAGCAACGCGACGTCATCGACGCCGCCGCGGGTGGCAACTGGGCCGCGGCCAGTCAGGCCCGCTTGCAGCATATGATGCTGGGCTACTCGCTGATCGCTGCCGAACGGCTGGACCGCTACGACCACTATTACTACTCCCATCACGAACGCTGGCGACCGCTGCCGGTACTGCGCCTGCGCTTTGATGACCCGGCACAGAGCTGGTTTCACATCGACCTGCACACCGGCGAACTGCTGGGCCGTATGACCACCAAGCGCCGCGCACAGCGCTGGCTGTACAACGGCCTGCACAGTCTGGATTTCCTGTTTCTGATTCAACACCGGCCGCGCTGGGACCTGCTGGTCATCAGTTTAAGCATCGCCGGATTCCTGTTTTCCCTGACCGCCTGCCTGATCGGCTGGCGACGTCTGCGCCCTCCGCCGCGCAGAAACCGACAACGACAGACCCGCCGCCACGAGGCCCGACCATGACGCGACTTTCTGTATTCTGCCCGCAGCAACGACTGTGGCTGTTCCTGACATTGCTGCTTACATTGCTGCTTAGCCTGCTGGCAGGCCCGGCACGGGCCAGCGACACGCCGGAGCTCTTGGTATTGGTTTCCCAGCGCAATGCCGAGACCATCGCCGAAGCGGTGAGTCGCTTCCATCAGCGACACCCCGGCTACCGAATTACCGCCCGCAGCGACAGCCAACTTTGGGAATTACCCCCGGCCGAGATCGATGCGCTGATCCAGCGCGCCGACCTGGTAGTGGGCATGGGGCTGTTCGGCGCCAGCGTCAACGTCCTTGAGCCGTCGCTGAAGCGGGCCTCCGCGCCAGTGCTGATAATGAACAGCGATCACCGGCTGATTCGCCTCAGCCAGCTCAATCGCCAGCCGGTATTCGACAGCGCCGAGCAATTGCAGGACATTGCCGGCACCCAGCCCAGCAAGGATTTTGATACCACCCTGGATGAGCTCGCCGCCCGCTACCCTCGACAGGCACCGTGGATCGCTGCCCGCCGATACTGGCAGGCCGGGGGCATCGACAACACCCGCGAGCTGTTTGTCTGGGCGTTTGAACAATTGGGGGCAAAACTTCACGCCGCTCCACCCCGGCCCCAGCCCAGACTGCGCTGGCAATATGCCGACAAGACCTATACCCAGCTCCCCGAGATCGCCAGCGATAAACCCCTGCTGGTAGTGCTCGACCATGCAGGCGGCGATCGCCCGGCCGACAGCGCCCTGCTCGACCAGCTCTGCCAGCAGGCACTGGCTGAGCAGCAACTGCATTGCCTGAGCGGGCTGGCCTACTGGGGGCAGGCCGGTGTTGAAGCCGTACAGGCGTTGCTGCCAGTGAAAACGCGGCTCGCCGCCGTGGTTATGCTGCAGGACTTTGTGATGGGCGGCGGCGAAGGCCGGGAGACCGTTACCGACACCCTGCGCCAGCTCAATGCGCCGGTCATCAAGGCAATCAAATCCCGTGACCGCAGCGCACTGGAGCGCCAGCTTTCCTCCGACGGCCTCGCCGACGACAAGGTCTACTATCAGGTCGCCATGCCGGAATTACAGGGTGCCAGCCAACCACTGGTGATTGCTGCGGCCGGGGAGGCGCAGGCCGACCCGCTCAGTGGCATTCGCATTCAGGCCATACAGCCCGTGCCCGACGGCATTGCAGCCGTGATCAATCGCGCCGCCAACTGGCAGCGGCTACAACACAAAAACAATGCCGACAAACGCGTCGCACTGATCTACTACAACCACCCGCCGGGGCGGCACAATATCGGCGCCGACAACCTCGATGTGCCCGCCTCGCTGTGGCGAATACTCCAGCGCCTCAAGGCCGAGGGCTATAACACCGGCACCCTGCCGGGCAGCCCCGAGGCGCTGCTCAACCAGATGCAGAAAAAGGGCATTAATCTGCCCAACGACGCCGGGGCACTGGCGGCTATGAGCGACGATGTGCTGCACATGTCCAGCTCGCGCTATCAACAGTGGTTTGCCACCCTGCCCGATAGCATCCAGCGGGAAATGGTCGACGGCCCCTTTGGCCTGCTCCACAGCCAGCTCAACGCGGCGGTAAATGCCGACCAACCCGAACTGGCGCGCGACGCACTCGCCCACACCGTCGAAGAAATGCGCCACCTGCTGGAGGGCGTTAACCACCCCGCCCGCGACCGCGCGCTGGCGCTGCTGGAACAATTGGAAAGCTGTTATCAGCAAACCCTCGACGCTAAGGCCAACTGCTGGCAGGAAGCCGAGACGCTGATTACCGCACTGCGCAAAACCGGCATTGAAGGACTTGGCGGCTGGGGCCCCGCGCCCGGCACGGTCATGACCCATCAAGGCGAGTTGCTGCTGCCGGGACTGCGCTTCGGCAACATTTTCATCGGTCCACAGCCTCCGCGCGGCTGGGAAATCAACGAGGAGCTGCTGCACGCCAACCTGGCCTTTCCGCCACCGCACCAGTACCTGGCCTTCTACCACTACCTGCGCGATGACTTTCAGGCCGATGCGCTGGTCCATCTCGGTCGTCATTCAACCTATGAGTTTCTGCCGCGGCGCTCGGTGGGCCTTGCCGAGGACGACTATTCGCGCCTCATCGCCGGTGACCTTCCCGGCATCTATCCCTACATCGTCGACGGTGTGGGCGAGGGCATTCAGGCCAAACGTCGCGGTCTGGCGGTGATGGTTGACCACCTGACCCCACCATTGGCCCATACGCCGCTGTACGACGAGCTGCTGAAGTTGCGACAACTGGTGGAGAGTTTCGAAGCGTTGCACGGCGGTGACAATCAGGCACTGAGCGACCGCCTGATGGCCCAGATACGCGACAAGCTCACTGCGCTGGAGTTGAAAGACGAACTGGCCGAAGCCATGTCCGCCGAGCTGGCGGTGATGGGCATCAGCTTTGAGCAGGTGGACGACGATATGCTGGTTCACGAAGTCGGCCACTACCTGACCAGCCTTCAGGAGCGCTTTATGCCGCTGGGCCTGCACGTGTTCGGCTCGCCGTGGAGCGACGACGCCCTGAGCATGATGCTGAGCTCCATGGCTCCGGACTCTCAACAGCAGCGCCGGGGCTGGCAGGCCTTGCTGGCGGGCTCCCCCGACGCAGAAATGCAGGCCCTGCTGGCCGGGCTCAACGGTGAGTTTATCGCTCCCGGCCCGGGCAACGACCCGATTCGCAGCCCCGATGCGCTGCCCACCGGGCGCAATTTCTACGCACTGGACAACAGCCTGATCCCCAGCCCCGCCGCCTGGGAATTGGGCCGCGAAATGGCCGCCAGTGCCCGCGCCAATAATCCGCAGAATCAGGACAAACGCGAAGCGCTGATTCTCTGGGCCTCCGATGTGGTTCGCGACGAAGGCGTAATGATCGCTTTCGGGCTCGATATGCTCGGTCTGCAACCCGTGTGGAACAGCCGTGGGCTGGTCACCGGACTGGAGCGCCGCGCGCTGACGGAAGGCGAGGTGCGTCGCGATACCGTCTTCACCACCTCTGGCCTGTTCCGCGACCTGTACAGCCGTCAGATGCGTCTACTGAATCGCGCCACACTGATGGCCCTGGAAGCCAGTGCCAATACCATTATTCGCGACTACCCGGCGCTGACGCTGTCGCTGCAAAACGCCCTTGAGCCCCTGCAACGGGAAGCCCCCCGCGCCTTTTACGGCAGTGAAAATCTGCAACAGAATCAGCTCGCCGCCCACTGGGTGAAGGATGCCCGTGCACTGCTCACACAGGGGCGCAGCGACAGCGACGCCGGGCAGCTTGCCAGCCTGCGGGTATTTGGCGATGCCCCCGGCAGCTATGGTGCCGGGGTCAACCGACTGGTAGAGCGCTCCGGCGCCTGGCAGCAGCGCAGCGAGCTGGCCGATATTTACCTGCGTCGCCTCGGCCACAGTTACGGTGCCAACGGCTTTGGCCGTCCGGTTGAGGCGCAATTCCGACAGGTTCTCAGTCAGGTCGAAAATACCTACATGGGACGCTCCAGCAATCTCTATGGCCTGATCGATAATAACGATGCCTTCGACTATCTCGGCGGCCTGAGTCTGGCGGTGGAAACCCTTACCGGCAGCGCACCGAATAACTATGTGCTGCACCACGCCGACCCCAACGATATTCACGCCGAACCGCTGAGCACCGCACTGCGCAGCGAGCTGCGCGGCCGCTTCCTCAATCCGGCCTGGCTGCAGGCGCTGATGGAACACGGCTACGCCGGGGCGCGCACCATGGGCAGCGAGTTTCTGGAATACCTCTGGGGCTGGCAAGTAACCAACCCCACCCTGGTCGGCGACTGGGCCTGGGAAGAGGTGAAGGATGTGTACGTCGACGACCGCTACCAGCTGGGGCTGAACGACTTTCTGGAGCAGGGCCACAACGTGCATGTGAAGAGCAATATGCTGGCCATTATGCTGGTCGCCATCCAGAAAGGCTTCTGGCAGGCCGATGCGGCCACCACGGAATCGCTGGCGCAAAGCTTTGCGCAACTGGTCGCGGAAAATGGCCTGCCGGGCAGCGGTCACACCGCCCCCGACCACCCCATGTTGCCCTGGCTGGAAGACAAGCTGAGCGCTGAGCAGTGGCAGGCTTTGAAAGCCGTCATCGACAGCGCCCGACATGATCCCGACAAGGCGCAAACCCTCACTCGCATCACCGAACTCAGTGAAACGCCCGACCGCGACACTCATGCTGAGCAAGCACAACACTCCGGCCAGCAAAGCGAGACCGCCGAGCAGGAGAACTCTGACCGGCAGTGGCAGTGGTGGCTGGCCGCCATACTGCTGCTGACGCTGAGTGCCGGCTTCTATCGGGCAGTACGTCAATCGCGTGGCAAGCAAGGAGACCCGTCATGATTCACGGCTTAACACAGGGCCTGTTGCACGAACTGGTGGGTGGGCTGCTTTACCCGGTGATTGCCGCCCTCGGCATCGCGCTGCTGCTGACCGTTTGGGAAACGGGCATGGCGATAGCGGAATGCAGCCTGACATTGCGGCGGCATCAACGCCAGTCGCTGGCAAGCTTTGAGGACTACGCCAACCGTCGACTGGAACGGGTCGATCTGTTGGCCCGCAGTGGCCCGGTACTGGGTCTGATGGGCACACTGATCCCGCTCGGCCCGGGCCTGTCAGCGCTGAATTCCGGCAATATTGATATTCTCGCGACCGCGCTGACCGTTGCCTTCGACACGACCGTGCTGGGACTGCTGGTCGGCCTCGTCGCCTATATTCTCGGCCGCCTGCGCCGCCGCTGGTACGAGTCCACCTGGCAAACACTGCAGGGAGACAGCCATGACTGAGCCCACTCGTCAGTCCCCCTGGCGACAGCGTCGTTTCGCCGACGACGATACCGACCCGCTGTCGGGCTTTGCCAATATTATGGATGTGATGCTGGTCTTCGCACTGGGTCTGCTGATTGTGATCATCGATCAAAGTCCGTCGCTGCGTGAACACTTCCAGCTCGACAAGCCTGTCGAGCTCCACGAAGGGAAGGAACTGGCAGAACCGCCGGCGTCACTGAAAAACGCAGTGAATGGCGACGACAGTGGCATGGAATCGCTGGGGCAGGTGTATCGTGACCCCAAGACCGGCAAACTGATACTGATCGGCCAGTAGCGGGTCGCTGCAACACATTGCCGCATTGCATTTCGACCGACAACGCGGCAGTTTATGAGAGACCGCGTGTCAACGACGCCACGCTGAAACGCCAGCCTTGCAAGCAGTATATTGAGGACTGATCATGAGCACAGACCAAGCACTGTTACCCGTTGCCGTGTATGGCACCCTCAGGCAAGGCCAGTCGAATCATCATATGCTGCACGGCAAGACGCCGCTGGAACAGGGCTGGCTGGAAGGCTTTCAGTTGTTTGACTTCGGCAGCCACCCCGCCGCAGTGCGCGGCAAGAGCCGTCTGTATGTCGAAATTTACAGCGTCTCGGCCGACGAGCTGCGACGACTGGATGCGCTGGAAGACTACAACCCTAACCGCCCTGCCCGCTCTCTCTACCTCCGGGAAACCATCAGCTCGCCCAGCGGTGCCCCCTGCTGGATTTACCTCTACAACCGGCCGCTGCACCACCGTCCGATCATCGCCAGTGGCCGCTGGCAAGGCCCCACCACCCTCCGTTAACGCAATTTCCACCGCCCGGCCATGCGTTAAATAACGCAGTGGCTTGGGCCACTGTGCGCATACCTGCGCCGTCGTCGCCCCGCAATAATCCTGCTTGCCCCATCACTCACAGGACAGGCGATGACGACATGAACTCTCTTACGCATTCACTTCGACAAGGAAAGACTCTGCGCAAGCTCGCGCTGTGCACCGCGCTGTTCGGCGCAGGCGCGACCCACGCCGGTATCAAGGTCGATATCGGTGACGACAGCTATCTGACTCTCGGTGCCGGCCTTCGGGCAGCGGCCACGTTTACCGAAGATGCCGCCCCCAGCGGCGATGCCTACGGCAAAGACTTCGATATTCAAAATATCCGCATCTATCTTGGCGGCCAGCTCAACAAAACGATCGGCTTTACCCTCAATACCGATGAAATTTTCGGTGACGGTCCCGTCGATGTTCTCGATGCCATTGCCCGCTTTGAATTCTCACCGGGCGTCAATGTATGGATCGGTCGCATGCTGACCCCCGCTGACCGCATTGAGATGAACGGGCCGTTCTACGGCCTGACTTGGAACCAGTACACCCAACCTCTCTACCCTTCTGACCAGGGTGGTATGGCGGGCACCTATGGTCGTGATGACGGTGTGACCTTCTGGGGCGCGCAAGGCAAATTCCAGTATGCACTGGGCGTGTTTGACGGCCTGCAAGGCGCCAGCAATGTCGATGACGAGTTGCTGTTTGCCGGTCGTTTTGCCTACAACTTCCTCAACATGGAAGCCAACCCCGGCTACTACACCAGCGGCACCTACTACGGCTCGCTGGGCAACATCCTGACTCTGGCGGCCTCCTTCCAGAGCCAGTCCGGCGGCAGCGGCAGCGCCACCGAATCGGGTGACTTCAGCGGCTACACCATCGACCTGCTGTCAGAAACCGTTCTCGACGGCGGCGGCGTGGTCACTATCGACGCCGAGTACAAGAGCTTTGAAGCGGACTACACCGTTGCCACACCCACCGCAGTACCCGCTGACTGCTTCTGCCTGTTCGACGGTGAATCCGCTTACGTCACGGTCGCCTACCTGATCCCCGGCGGCGAGACCGGACGCTTCCAGCCCTACCTGCGTCACGTCAGCAACGAACCTTCCGATGCCGACAGCAGCGAGCTTACCGAACTGGGTGTGAACTACATCATCGACGGTCACAACGCGCGCCTGAACCTGAATTACAACAGCGGCGACGCCAATATTTCAGGTTATGCGGGGCCCGACCGCGACAGCCTTTCCTTCGGCGTTCAACTGCAACTGTAAACGCCCGTCACAACGACAATGGAGACTGCTATGAAATTTAAAAAGATTCTTTCCGCCTGCGCACTGAGTGTAGGCATCGGCCTCAGCCAGGCCGCCGCTGCCGCCGACACGATCAAGGTCGGTGTTCTTCACTCGCTCTCCGGCACCATGGCAATCAGCGAAACCACGCTGAAAGACACCGTGCTGATGATGATTGAACAGCAAAATAAAAAGGGCGGCCTGCTCGGGAAAAAACTGGAGGCAGTGGTCGTCGACCCGGCCTCCAACTGGCCGCTGTTTGCGGAGAAAGCCCGCGAGCTGATCACCAAAGAAGGCGTTGACGTCATCTTCGGCTGCTGGACCTCGGTATCGCGCAAATCGGTACTGCCGGTCATCGAAGAACTCAACGGCCTGATGTTTTACCCGGTGCAATACGAGGGTGAAGAATCCTCCAAAAATGTGTTCTACACCGGCGCGGCGCCTAACCAGCAAGCGATTCCTGCCGTGGACTATCTGGCCAATGAGCTGGGTGTGAAACGCTGGGTACTAGCGGGCACCGACTATGTGTATCCGCGCACCACCAACAAAATCCTCGAGGCGTACCTGAAGTCCAAAGGCGTGAAGTCGGAAGACATCATGATCAACTACACCCCGTTCGGACACTCTGACTGGCAGAGCATCGTGTCAGATATCAAAGCCTTCGGCAGCAAGGGCAAGAAGACGGCCGTGGTCTCCACCATCAACGGTGACGCCAATGTCCCGTTCTACAAAGAGCTGGGTAACCAGGGCGTCTCGTCTGAGGATATTCCGGTCATCGCCTTCTCGGTTGGTGAAGAGGAATTGTCCGGCTTTGATACCAGCCCACTGGTCGGCCACCTCGCCGCCTGGAACTACTTCCAAAGCGTTGAGAACGATGCCAACTACGACTTCATCGACAACTGGCATGCCTTTATCGGCGACAAAAAACGCGTGACCAATGACCCCATGGAGGCCACCTACATCGGCTTCAATATGTGGGCCAAGGCCGTCACCAAAGCGGGCACCACCAATGTCGACAAGGTCGAACAGGCGATGATCGGCATGACCGCGCCCAACCTGACCGGCGGCACCGCGGTGATGAACAAAAACCACCACCTGTCCAAGCCGGTACTGATCGGCGAGATACAGGAAAACGGCCAGTTTGAGGTGGTTTGGGAAACCGACGGTCTGGTTGCTGGTGATGCCTGGTCTGACTACCTCCCCGGCTCTAAAGATCTGATTGCCGATTGGACGCCACCGCTGAAGTGCGGCAACTACAACACGAAAACCAAGCAGTGCACCGGGCAAAGCAAATAAGCCCGGCGGGCGGGGGCTTTCTCCGCCCGTTTTTTTCGCTTTCTTTTCTTCACTCGCATGGGTATTCAATCGTGCAAAGCTTCCTCACACAATTACTCGGCGCGGTGCTGATACTGGTACTCACCGGCATCGGCACCGCCTTCGCCGACGACAGCGACGCGCCGCCCGAGTCGCTGGCTAGCTTGGCCGCACCACTGGCAGGCGCCTCCTTCAACGAGATTGATGCCATCGTGCTGAAACTGGAGGCCGAGGCCGGTGAAGCCGCACTGCCGCTACTGAATGCCCTGGTAGATGGCGAGCTGTATTACCGTCGCGACGACCAGCGTCTGTTGCGCGTCAACGCAGCGCCCGAGCGCCAGTATCAACTCTATGATTTCTTCGACAACAGCGATCTCGGCATCGCCGGTCGCCGTGATGTCAGCAAGGTAAAAACCCACAATCGTCTGCGCAGCAGCATCCGCCAGGTCATCGCCCGGCTGACCTTGTCCAGCCGCGATCCCGCGCGCCGGATGGCAGCGGTGACAGCGATGCTTGGCGAGCTGGACAGCGACGGCCATCAGGCCCTTGTTGTCGCCAGACAGCAGGAGGCCGATCGCCGTATTCAGGAAAAAATGGATATCGCGCTGAGTCTTTACGCATTAAAGCACGGCGATATCACACAGCGCATGAGCGCCGCAAAAGCCCTTAGCGGACGGCTGGAAAGCGAGGTCCGCAATGCCCTGAAGGCCGCAATTGCCAGCACCGACGCCGAGAGTGAACCGGCGCTGCTGGCCGCCCTGCAAAAGGCCAGCCGTCACTCCGCCGCCCGCGTCGAACGCTACGAGCTACTCAACACCCTATTCTTCGGGCTCAGCCTGGGGTCGGTATTTCTGCTCGCGGCCGCGGGGCTTGCCATCACCTTCGGCGTGATGGGCGTAATCAACATGGCCCACGGCGAGCTGATCATGCTCGGCGCGTACAGCACCTATGTGGTTCAACAACTGATGCCCAATCATATCGGGCTGTCGATCCTCATATCGATTCCCGTCGCCTTCATTGTGGCGGGAAGCGTCGGCATTCTCATCGAGCGCGGCGTCATTCAATTTCTCAAGGGCCGTCCGCTGGAAACCCTGCTGGCCACCTTCGGTATCAGCCTGATTCTGCAGCAAGCCGTACGCAGTATTTTTTCACCGCTCAATCGCCAGGTGTTTACTCCCGAGTGGCTGAGCGGTTCATTGCAAATCAACCCGGTACTCTCCCTCACGTATAACCGCCTCTACATCCTGCTGTTTGCCCTGCTGGTCTTCGCCATGCTGCTGCTGATCATGAAGAAGACCTCGCTGGGACTGCGGGTGCGCGCCGTGTCGCAGAACCGCGACATGGCCAAGGCGATCGGCATTCGCACCGAGTGGGTCGACGCCATGACCTTCGGCCTCGGTTCGGGCATTGCCGGTGTCGGCGGCGTGGCGCTGAGCCTGATTACCAATGTCGGCCCCAATCTCGGCCAGGCCTACATCATCGACTCGTTCATGGTGGTGGTATTCGGTGGCGCCGGGAACCTCTGGGGAACACTGGTCGGTAGCTTTGGGCTGGGGCTGACCAATAAATTCCTCGAGCCCGTCACCGGGGCGGTACTGGCCAATATTCTGGTATTGATCTTCATCATCCTGTTTATCCAGAAACGACCCCGTGGTCTGTTCCCGCAGAAAGGGAGGGCAGCAGAATGAAGCTGACTCAAGGACGTCAACTGCTGGCGCAGGGCCGCCCCGCGCACTTTCTGTTCGCCGCGCTGTGGCTGCTGACCCTGTGGTCGGTCTTTGCCAACGCGGTATTCCCCGCTGACTCGGCCCTGCACGTGAGCACCTACAGCATTACGCTGCTGGGCAAATACCTCTGCTACGCCACGCTGGCGCTGTCGGTCGATTTGATCTGGGGCTACTGCGGCATTCTCAGCCTCGGGCACGGCGCTTTTTTTGCCCTTGGCGGCTACGGCATGGGCATGTACCTGATGCGCCAAATCGGCGATCGCGGTGTATACGGCAACCCCGAACTGCCCGACTTTATGGTCTTCCTGAACTGGGACAGCCTGCCCTGGTACTGGCTGGGCTTCGATCACTTCGGCTTCGCCATGCTGATGGCATTGCTGATACCGGGCGTGCTGGCTTTCGTATTCGGCTGGCTGGCCTTCCGCTCGCGGGTCGCCGGGGTCTATCTGTCGATCATGACCCAGGCGCTGACCTACGCCCTGATGCTCGCCTTCTTCCGCAATGAAATGGGCTTTGGCGGCAACAATGGCCTCACCGACTTTAAAGACCTTCTCGGCGCGGACCTGCAATCGGATACCACCCGAGGCTGGTTATTGCTCGCCTCCATCACACTGCTCACGCTGGGCTACCTGGCCTGTCGCTACATCGTGAACAGTAAATTCGGCCGCATCATCGTGTCGATCCGTGACCAGGAAGCCAGAGGCCGCTTTCTCGGCTACCGCACCGAGCACTACAAGGTCTGGCTGTTTGTCTTTTCAGCGGCCCTCGCGGCCTCGGCCGGCGCACTGTATGTGCCGCAGGTGGGCATTATCAATCCGGGCGAATTCGCTCCGCTGAACAGCATCGAAATCGTGGTCTGGGTCGCGGTCGGCGGCCGAGGCACGCTGTACGGCGCCATTATTGGTGCCCTGCTGGTGAACTACGCCAAAAGCCGCTTTACCGCGTGGATGCCAGACGCCTGGCTGTTTGCCCTCGGCGCGCTGTTTGTCGCGGTCACGGTATTCCTGCCTCAGGGCCTGACAGGCTTGTTGAGCCGCAAGCTGTCTAAAGGGGATAACGGTGACAGTGACAGCAGCGCGGCACCCGCCAATGGAGGTCACGCATGAACCTGATCGAGTTTTTCGACGAGCTTCGTCACCGCGACCGGGTATGGCCCTTCCTCATGCCCGAGCAGAACATCGATGTCTCCCACCAGATGATTCTCTATGTGGAGGGGCTGACGGTTAGCTTCGACGGCTTCAAAGCCCTGAACGATCTCAACCTCTACGTTAACGACGGCGAGTTGCGCTGCCTGATTGGCGCCAACGGTGCCGGCAAGACCACGCTGATGGATGTGATCACCGGTAAAACCCCCTGCGACAGCGGCACCGCCTATTTCGGCCAGACCATCAATCTACTGCAACACGATGAAGCCGAGATCGCGCAACTGGGCATTGGCCGAAAATTTCAGAAGCCCACCGTCTTCGAGGCGCTGACCGTCGCCGAAAATCTGGAGCTGGCACTGAAAACCCACAAGGGGATCTGGCACAGCCTGCGGGCCACCCTGTCGAGCAGCCAGCAGGACCGCATCGACGAGGTACTGGGCACGATCAATTTGCGGGCGCAGCGCCAGCGGCTGGCCGGGGCCTTGTCTCACGGCCAGAAGCAGTGGCTGGAAATCGGCATGCTGCTGGTGGCCGAGCCGCGCCTGCTGCTGATTGACGAGCCAGTGGCCGGGATGACCGCCAGCGAGGCCGATCGCACCGCCGAACTGCTCACCAGCCTCGCAGGGGAACACACGGTGATTGTGGTGGAACACGATATGGAATTTGTCCGCAAGATTGCCCGCACGGTATCGGTTTTGCATCAGGGAAGCCTGTTGGCGGAGGGCACCATGGACGAAGTACAGAACAACCCCGACGTGATTGAGGTGTATCTCGGCAAGGATGCCGGCGCCTTCGGGGCGGAGGGCTGAACATGATTGATGTACACCACCTGGACCAGGCCTACGGCGGCACGCAGATTCTCTGGGACGTGAACCTGGATATTGCCCCCGGCGAGTGCACCTGCATTATGGGACGCAATGGCGTGGGCAAAACCACGCTGCTGAAAGTGATTATGGGACTGCTGCCCGCCCGCAGTGGCGAGTGCCAGTTTGACGGCGGCGACCTGCTGAAACTGGCGGCCCACCAACGCGCTCATCGCGGCATCGGCTATGTGCCTCAGGGGCGCGATATTTTTCCTCAGCTGACAGTTGAGGAAAACCTGCGCATTGGCTTGGGCGCCCGCGCCGATAAAGCAAAGGACATTCCCCAGAAAATTTACGAACTGTTCCCGGTACTGGCCGATATGCGCCGCCGTCGTGGTGGCGACCTGTCCGGCGGACAGCAGCAGCAACTGGCCATCGGCCGGGCACTGGCCACCGACCCGAAAGTGCTGATCCTCGACGAACCCAACGAGGGTATTCAGCCGAATATTGTTCAACAGATTGGCGATGTATTGATGCACCTGAAAAATAACGAAGGCATGACCCTGATTCTGGTCGAGCAAAAGCTGGGCTTCGCCCGGCGCGTCGGCGATCACTTCCGCCTGATGGAGCGCGGACGCATTGTTGCGGCCGGCGCCATGGCCGAACTCAACGACCAGCTCATTCAGCAGCATCTGGCGGTCTGAGTATGGGCTCGGCCTTGCCGGTCAAACCCAGTGTCAGCCAATGGCACGCCTCGCTGTCGCTGCACTTTACCCGGCGCCCCAACGGCTGTCGCCTGATGCGGGCCGACCGCCACGGGCCGTTATCAGTACAGCGGCCGTTTTACCCGGAGGGGCCGGAACTGGCTCACAGCTATATTCTGCATCCGCCGGGCGGGCTGGTCTCTGGCGATCAATTGAATATTGCGATCCACACGGAAACCGGCAGTCGTGCACTGATCACCACCCCCGGCGCCGGGCGCGCCTATCGCGCTAGAGAGTCCCACACACGTCAGCAACAACGTCAGCAGCTCTATCTCGCCGACAACGCCTCGCTGGAATGGCTGCCCATGGAAACCATTGTTTACCCCGGCGCCGAGCTGGACAGCCACAACGATTTTTACCTTGAGGGAAGCGCCAGGCTGATTGCCTGGGATGTGGTTTGCCTGGGGCTGCCCGCCAGTCAGGCGCCCTTCACTCACGGCGAATTCATCCAGCGCAGCCGGGTTTTTCACAATGGCCGCCTCAGCCTGCTCGACCGTTTTGCCCTGCGCGCTCCCGACCCGCTGCAGTGCGGCGCGGCGGGGCTCAATGGGCACAGCGTGATCGGCCTGATGCTGGCGGGCCCCTTTGACAGTGCCGACGAACTGGATGCACTGATCGACGCCCTGCGTTTGCAGTCGCTGCCGCTGGCAATGACCCGGCTGCGTGAGTGGCTGATTATTCGTTATCTGGGCGACAGTGCCTTCAGCGCGAGGCAGGCCTTTGTCCACGCCTGGGCGCAAGTTCGTCCCGCTCTGCTGCAGCGCCCGGCCTGCGCGCCCCGAATCTGGGCTACCTGAGGAGACCCCATGGAATTGCTTCCCCGCGAAAAAGACAAACTGCTGCTCGTCACCGCCGGCCTGCTGGCAGAGCGACGCCTGCAGCGCGGCCTGCGACTGAACTATCCGGAGGCCGTGGCCTATATCAGCCTGATGGTGGTGGAGTTTGCCCGCGACGGCATGACCGTCGCCGAGTTGATGGGCAAGGGTAAAACCCTGCTCAGCGCCGAGCAGGTGATGGACGGCGTTCCCTCACTCATCCACGAAGTTCAGGTGGAAGCCACCTTTCCCGATGGCACCAAGCTGGTGACCATCCACGAGCCAATTAATTGAGGGAGTAAAGGCATGATTCCCGGCGAACTCGATACGCAACCCGGCCATATCGACCTGAACAGCGGCCGCGACACCCGGCTGCTGCGGGTGGAAAACAGTGGCGACCGCCCCGTTCAGGTCGGTTCTCACTACCACTTTTACGAGGTGAACCCAGCGCTGGTATTCGACCGCGAACAGGCAATGGGCTTTCGCCTGAATATTGCAGCGGGAACCGCGGTGCGCTTTGAACCGGGTCAGGACCGCGAAGTAGAACTGGTCGCGCTGGCAGGCGATCGGCGGGTCTTCGGTTTTCGCGGCGAGGTGATGGGTGATCTGCCGGCGGCCAAAGGAGACACGCCATGAGTACGATTGATCGCCGCGCCTACGCGGAAATGTATGGCCCGACCACCGGCGACCGCGTGCGGCTGGCCGACACCGAGCTGTGGATTGAAGTGGAGAAGGACTTCACCCGCTACGGTGAGGAAGTGAAATTCGGTGGCGGCAAAGTGATCCGCGACGGCATGGGCCAGAGCCAGCGCGGCAATACCGAGGCGGTCGACACGGTGATCACCAACGCACTGATTCTCGATCACTGGGGCATCGTCAAAGCCGATGTCGCCCTGCGCCACGGCCGAATCGCGGCCATTGGCAAAGCGGGCAATCCCGATATTCAGGACGGCGTGGACATCGTTATCGGCCCCGGCACGGAAGTCATCGCCGGTGAGGGCCAGATCCTGACTGCCGGTGGCATCGATGCGCATATTCACTTCATCTGCCCGCAGCAGATTGAAGAGGCACTGATGTCCGGCGTTACCACCATGATCGGCGGTGGCACGGGCCCGGCCACCGGCACCAATGCCACGACCTGCACTCCGGGCCCGTGGAATATCGGCAAAATGCTGCAGGCCACCGAAGATATGCCGATGAATCTGGGCTTTCTCGGCAAGGGCAATGCCAGCCAGCCAGAGGCCATCGAAGAGCAGCTGCTCGCCGGCGTCTGCGGACTCAAGCTTCACGAGGACTGGGGCACCACCCCCGCGTCTATCGACTGCTGCCTGAGTGTGGCCGAGCAGTACGATGTGCAGGTTGCGATTCATACCGATACGCTCAACGAGAGCGGCTTCGTCGACGACACCCTGGCTGCCTTTAAGGGGCGGGTGATTCACACCTACCACACCGAGGGCGCGGGCGGCGGTCATGCACCGGATATTATTCGCGCCTGCGCTGAGCCCAATGTGCTGCCCTCCTCGACCAACCCGACCCGGCCCTACACCCGCAACACCGTGGACGAACATCTCGATATGCTGATGGTCTGCCACCACCTGGACCCGGCCATTGCCGAAGATGTGGCCTTTGCCGACTCGCGCATTCGCAAGGAAACCATCGCCGCCGAGGATATTCTCCACGACCTCGGCGCCTTCAGCATGATCTCCTCAGACTCTCAGGCCATGGGACGCGTGGGCGAAGTGATTACCCGCACCTGGCAAACCGCCCACAAAATGCGCGTCCAGCGCGGCGCCCTGCCCGAAGACAACGAGCGTCACGACAATTTTCGCGCCAAACGCTATATCGCCAAGTACACCATTAATCCGGCTATCGCGCATGGCATCGCCCATGAAGTGGGCAGCATCGAAGTCGGCAAGCTGGCAGATCTCGTGCTGTGGAAACCCGCCTTCTTCGGGGTCAAGCCGGCGATGATTATCAAGGGCGGCTTTATCGCGGCGGCGCCGATGGGCGATCCCAACGCCTCGATTCCCACACCACAACCGGTGCATTACCGACCGATGTTCGGCAGCTGCGGAAAAGCCGCAAGACAAACGGCGGTGACCTTTGTCTGTGCCGCCGCGCTGGAAAATGATGTTGCCGGGCGCTGGGGACTGGAACGGCAATTGCTGGCCTGCAAGAACACCCGTGATATTTCCAAGCGCGACATGGTGCACAACCACTGGATGCCGAATATCACGGTCGACCCACAAACCTATGAGGTGCGGGCCGATGGACAATTGCTCAGCTGCGAACCCGCCGAGGTACTGCCCATGGCTCAGCTCTACCAACTGATTTAGGAGACCGCCATGTTTGATATTCACCGCCGTCTGGACGGCCCCAGAGCCGCCGATATTGTCGACGAAATTTATCTGGATCACCTGCAGCGGGAAAAGAGCCGTTTGCGCACCCAAACACTGAAAGGCAGTGAGGCGCGCATCATTCTCGATCGCGGCAAACCGCTGCGCCCCGGCGACATTTTGCTGAGTGACTGCGGCCATCAATTGCGCGTGCGCGGCGCCAAGGAGCCCGTTATCACCGCCATCAGCAGCGACTGGAAACAGTTCAGCCGCGCCTGTTACCACCTCGGTAATCGCCATGTGCGCCTGCAACTGGGCGAGCGCTGGCTGCGCATCACCCCCGACCATGTACTGGAAGCCCTGCTGCGCAGCTTCGGTTTGGAAATCTGTCACGAGCGCGCCGTGTTTGAGCCCGAACCCGGTGCCTACGACACGACCCATGGCAGCACACACGCGCACCACCACGACCACGCTCATTCCCATGACCATCACGCTCACTGACAGCGCTCTGCTGCGCCTGCTGCAACTGGGCAGCGCCGCCCTGCCAGTGGGCGGCTACAGCTTTTCACAGGGGCTTGAGTACGCGGTCGAGATTGGCTGGGTCAGCTCGCTGGACAGCTGCGATGACTGGCTGTCCCTCGGCCTGCGCGATGGCGTCGGTGGACTGGACCTGCCCGTCGCCAGCCGACTTTACCGGGCATTGGAAGACGGCGACCAGGACGCCTTTCAGTACTGGAATGACTTTGCACTGGCTGCTCGGGAAAGCCGCGAGCTGCTAATGGCCGATGAAGCCATGGGGCAGGCCCTGTTGCGGCTGCTGCGACAACTCCCGCAGCCGTTACCCGACACG
>MDTC01050129.1_pt1 | contig 128652 bp, 181 predicted proteins | sample 811181 | NCBI WGS metagenome assembly MDTC01 (sample SAMN05326644, study PRJNA326480) | marine metagenome | isolation source: seawater | place: Pacific Ocean: North | collected 2011
AGCAATGGCTATGGAACAAAGAGCAAGATTTCATGCACACCAAACTCCTGGAATAAAAGCCGCGCAAAAAGTATATGCTAAGTTCATTGAGAAGATGAAGAAGAAAACTAAGCGCAATCCGCCAGCAACAATGATGACGGGTTCACAAAAAATACCATTAAGATCGCAAACAAGAGAACATGGACAACTATATTTGGGAGACGGAAAAGTAAAGCAGGTTGACATTGGAAAAGCGATAAGTGGAGAGCCGAACGAAAAACATGAACAATACGGTTCAAGATACAAAGACACATTTACTCCAGTTGACGATCCAAATTTCTCTCCTTTGCCATTCATAGCCCGACAATGGAAAAAGTCTACATTCAAATCAGGGGAAACAGACTATGAATATTGGACTGGCAGATTGGAAGAAGACGGAACTCCTTACATTGCGACTTTGAAGATTGATGGCGAAGGGGTCCTCGCACACTTTGATGGGAATGAAACAGTTCTTTGGAACTGGTATGACAGGTGGCGAGCCAACTTCCACATTACCGAAGAAATCACGAAACTACTCAAGAAGCAGAAAGTGAAAGAAGCTTGGATTATGGGTGAATTATTTGCAGTTGATAAAGAAGGCAAAATGTTGCCTATGACTGGTGGCGACAGAGATGAAGAAGGCCGTTCTGAAACAGTGGCTTCAATCATCAAAACAACAGGAGATTCATCGACACTTGAAAGACAAAAGCGGATTCGGTATGCAGCCTTTGACATTCTCATGCTAGATGGAGTTGATATGAGCGATACGCCATACGAAACACGGATTGCCACCGTAGGGACACTGCTCAAAGGCGGTAAATCGGCATTCCCTATTCCTATGGAACAAGGTCAAGGGAAATCTCCACTGGAATCCTTGTGGAGGGAGGGAATGTTAGAGCCTGAGTTTGAGGGTGCAGTTTTAAGATTCCCTACTGGAAAGAAATCAACATTCAAAGTAAAGGGGGGCATGACCGCCGACCTTGCAATAATCGGATACTATTACGGTTCATCAGGTGAGAGAGTTGGTCGAGGTGGTGCTTTCGAAGATATAGCAGGAGGTTTGGCTCTCGCATTTATGGATGAAAAAGGAGATTACATTTACTCAGGGAATGTTGGCACAGGATTTACAGTTGAAGATCGTAAAGTAATAGAACAAACTCTTCGAGTTGGAAAGGTGCCAATCAAAGACGATTCCGATAGCCGAAAATGGGGCGGTCATTATGTTGCAAGTGAACCTTCAATGTCGACAAACCACGATGACACAGGGAAGGGGATGATGTTCGCCGTAGACCCAACACTCTTTAACGAGACTGCGATGGTTGCAGAAATTGAGTATCGAGCTTTGAATTGGGGGGATAAACCAGTTTACAGAATGATTGACGGCGTTATGACTCAGGTAGGCACAAAAAGGGCGCCAGCGTTGTTTCAACCATCTTTCAAAAGATATCGTAGCGACAAAGAACTGAATCCCCAAGATTTACGCTTATCTCAAGTTGCAGGTGAGGGCGAAGGTAAATGGCTATCTAACCCTCGCCGTCTACTTGAACCTGAATTCACGATGCCTTTCATATTATCTAACCCAGACATATACGGCAATCTTTTGCCTCAAGAAATTTTGTCCCAATATCTCAAAGAAAATGAGGGTATATTCGCGCACGATTTTTCTTATTATAGTGCAAAAGTAAAGAAACAAATGAAAAAAGCAGGTATGAAGACAGTCACAGAAACTTTGTCTATACCTTGGAAAAGAGATGTATTTCTAATCAACGCAGACCAGTATGAGCAAGCCCATGCTATGAAGGTCGATTTCAATAAACAAAAAGCAGAGGGACGAATGCAAGCAGGTCAACAACGCTTATTCAATCCACCACCTACTTTAGAGAGAATAAAGAGGGTGCCTATGCACATGTCGATGGAGACTCGGTTGAAGCACATTTACAAGCCGTTAGGAGATGTGTTTGCAGCGCAGTTATATTCTACGCCAGCCGCAGCCGAAGCAGACCGTTCTAAGTATCTCCAAGTTTGCCGTGAAAACTTACAACGACTTGGAAAGGCAAAACCACGAGACATTGATGTCCGCCGAAGACGCCGAAGTTTGATTTGTTACAAAAAAGGAGGCAAACTCTCCTCTGAAAGTCCGCACTGTGGATGTGGCTCTCCATATTGGAATGAAGAAAAGAAACAGATGCGTTCATCAGATGAACCAGAAACTAGGATAGTCTCATGTGAACTGTGTGGGAAATCATTGACGGAGAACCCTCCTGCTAGTACTAGTGCCATCTTAATGACAGTGCCACACGCATCAGAAGCTCCGACTGCCGAACATTTCCATCACACGGATCATGCAGCAATGCCTCTAGCCACCGCACTAGCAAGTCGGATGAGAGCAGAAGGCAAAAAAGTGAAAATGCTGGTAGGGAAAATAAACCGTTCATTCTTAGACCTTAACAGGGTTGAAGCAGAAGACTCAGAATTCCATGAAAACCTTAACGATAGTCTTGAGGAATGTTCAATATTATTAGATATACATTCATATCCACCAAACCATCCAGAGTGGAATGCATACCAAGTAGTGCTATTCACAAACAGAAACTATCCAAAACAAGTTAAGGAAAACACACAAAAACTTGCCGACCACCTTGCCTCATCAGGGTTCTCTGTATTTATCGAAAGAGCAGACCATAGAAATTATATCCAAACAAAAGGTGCGAAAGCGGGCCTAACTCAATCAGAATTAATTGAAATCCGAGAAGATGAAGATCTATTCCCTATTGCAGAGGCAATAGTTGAATTCTTCTGCGGCGAGGTAAAATCCAACCCTCCTCCCGGCACAGTCATTCAACAAATGGTGCTTAGATTCGACCTAAGCCGAAGTATCCCATTATATCGTCTAAAAATGAACTTAGAGGATTACGGTTTCACAGAAAAAGCTTGGAACCAAACCTCATCGGCAGGTGGTGGATATCTTACCATGTTTCCGCCCGAAAGAAAAAACATAACTATGAAGTTCCAATCCAACTCTAAAGTAGTTTTGATGTATAATGCTCAAAACATAAGTGAAGACGAACAACAAAAAATTGTCGACATGGTTTTAGATGCGACCACTTTGAAAACTAACCCTGGTCACCAAAGGCCCGGAATCGGTTCAAGACCTCCGGCAGGACAAACGAGTCAAGCGAAAAAATCCACATACAGACCTAAACAGTTGACAACCACAGTGTCAAGGCTAGTGATGGGCGACCTCCTTCCTCAAATACAGAAACAAACCAATCAACAACAAGACAAAAAACAAGACAAAAAGCAAGATAAAAACTGGTTTCAAGAAACTGTAGAACTTGCCAAAAAAGCGGGAATCTCACTAGAAGATGTGAAGAAAAAGGCTAAAGAGTCTAACATCGGTTCAGTAAACAGTAAGGAAAAATCAGAAAAATTACTAGCAGAATTAGGAGTAAAAACAAACCCTCCAGTACATGCTATTCCAAAAACTGGACAATTTACTATGGATGTGACAGGAGAGTTTGTCAAAGGAGCCTCCGTTATAGTAACTTCAAATGGGGCAGAATCTAAATTAGATGTTGGGGTTTTAGAAAAACCACCATCGGGCAAATTAGACAAAACATATGGCAAAATAATCAGAATCAACATGTTCCGTAAAAAGGCTGGATTTACCGTTGTTAATGCTGCCAAACAACCACAATACATCATATCTGTGGAAACGGGCGGCAAACACTACTACGCGAAAAACAAAGTTCAAGTCAATGGCTATGCTAGATTGAAACATTTCCCTGACAAGAAAAGCGAACCTCGTTTGCGTCTAGAAACTAGAGGCAACTTAGAATTGTATGGGGAAGAACATACCGTTGTCATTCGTGGAAAGGAGCACCCTCTTTATGACGAAATAATCGTCAATCAAACTGTTGAAACCTCCAAACGACAGAACCCTGTAGGGACTCCTATGAAGCCAACTGCCAAGATGTTCGCAGAAGCCCTCGGCATACCTAAGAAAGGGATGAAAACAGACAAGTATGAGGTTTTGAAGTCTAAAGTCCAACGCCGAATGATGAAAAGAAATCAAGAGTATTATTTTGATTGGGAAATAGACATTAAACCTAAGAGGAAGATGAACAGACGCGAATTACTAAAAGAATTTTCATTCCTCCGCAGAAAAGAAGTCGTCCCTAGCCCTAAGAGAATACCTTATCACATAACGGCATCGACTGAATTCACAGCAGACAAAATGCCAAGTGGCAACATTCTAATGAGGGGGGTCGGTCAAGCCAACAGAGTGCTATCTAATCCAATAGACAGTCACGGAAAAGAGTACATCGAAGATCATAAACCTATGACTGAAAAACAAATCGATAGGATTTTCAAAAAAGAGAAGCTAGAAGGAAAAATAGGCTCACATGCTTTTCTCATGCAACTAGCAAGAAAATGTCAAAATTATGGAGAGGGGTGCGGCTATGCGAAAGATGGAATACTTTACTGGAAAAAAGGTCACCCACACTTGAATGAAGCGAGAGTAGATGGCAGAATGATGATGGATGCCGATGCATTTTACCATACTCACCCTGCCGCATGGGAGCCCTCGCAATCATCTCCAGAGGATTTCATGGTGTATCATGGAATGTTTACCAACCTTGGAATATGCGACCATTTTACAGTCATGGCAGATCGTATCGACTGGTTCCACTTTCCCAAAAGTGAAAGATTTGAAGTTATGGAGATGGCTGAAATCGCCGGAGAATTCGAGAAAGATATTGCATCGGTGTTCAATGCCTCTGAGGCCGAATTTCAAGAGAAGAATGGTGACAAACCGTTCCTTGTTGTAGACCAAACAAGATATATCAACAAACAAATGTGCAAAGCTATCCCTGAGTACTATGCTGAGTACAAATGCTTCGAGTTGTCTCCTATGATGATTTTAGATAGTAAACAGAACCCTTCACTAAACCATCCGTTAAATTCAGCATATTTGGAAGATTTGTCGAATGAAGACCTTGAAAGAGCAATAACTAGGTTCAGAATCGGAATGGATTTGATTCAACCACAGTTAATTCATGTAGACCGCAATGACCCACGACAAAAATCTACTAAAAAAGCCAGCAACACTGTTAGAGTATACTTGCCCGATTCAAATCACAGTGGAAAGAAACGATTTTCCGGAATCCCTGATAAATTAGACATGCTCCGTTCTTCAGGTGCGACAGAATCTTTCATAGATGCTGCTAGACAATACATAAATGGGTTTTCTGGAAGAGTCTCAAACATGCATATTTTGTTAGCACTTTTGTTGTACAAAGATATCGGTACGGTACACGATGTCGACCAAGCGATGACAAATGCACTATCACCGTTGATGCCAAGTGGAGGCTCAAAACCTAACACAGTATGGATGGATGAATTAGCATTGCAAGATATTATTGAACTAATTAAATCAAATGTAAAGATGGAAAATGCTCATAATAAACATGGTCGACACGCTATGGCATTAGGTTTGTTCCAGACAATTGACTCAATGGCTGTGCGTGAATCTTCAAACGGCTGAACCGTGTCGTAGACTCATGGAAGATGAAGTCATAAGAGGTCGAGATGCTCAAAGGCATATTGTTGAAATCGCAATTGAAGTGGCCTCAAGAGTACGCAAAACACTAGGCCCACTCGGTTTCGATATGATGTTGGTAGACCGCATGGGTGAGCACTTGCAAACTAATGATGGGGCAACAATTCTGAAAATGCAAGATTTCCGAGACCCAGTAGCGAAAATGATTGTTGAAGTAGCCAAAGCCCAAGAAGAACAAGTGTTTGATGGAACTACAACAACGGTTATACTTCTATCTGAATTACTAAGACTTGCAGACACCTTGATTGAGCGTGGTATTCACCCGAATGATATATCCCGTGGATATCGTGAAGGTCTACGCATCGCTCTTGAATCTGCAAAACTTAACAGTTTCAGTCTTGACCCGCATGAAGGTGCCATGGAGGCTGCCAAAACAGCTTTGACTGGAAAAACCGCCGGGGACTACTCCGACAAACTAATCGAATTATGTGCGACAGCCGCTTTATCTGCAAGGCCAGAAGAAGCGAAAATATTGGCAATGCCGGGTAATACAGAAGATTCCCAAGTTATTGAGGGCGTGGTAGTTATGAAAGAACCATGCCTATCAGCCATGCCGCCAAAAGCAAAGGGTAAGATTTTGGTTCTAGACGAAGACCTCGCACCCCCTCAAGCAAACATATCATTGAGCGATCCGACTAAAATCGCTGAAATTGCGCAGGTACAGGACGAATATATCAAGAATAGGCTCAACAGTATCTTAGAACTCGATGTAAAAGTAGTATTTTGTCAAAAACAGATTGACAGTAGAGCCCAACAAGTCTTTAGAAAAGCCGGCATACTTGCTCTACGCCAAGTGCGTAAATCAGATATCCACAGAATCGCAGAGGTAACAGGAGCAACTATAGTTTCAGACCTAGCATCATTATCCGAAGAAGATATTGGAACAGGTGAGGTAAATTTTGTAAAAGCAAAACCCAATGCATATACGACTGTGACAGGTCCAGAAAAAGGTTCTATTTCCATACTTCTCTATGCTATTACAGAACAGTCCGCCCAAGAAATAATGAGGGCTCTAGATGATGCTATAGGTGTAGCCTGGCTAGTAGCAACAGAACCAAACATGGTGACAGGGGCAGGCACAATACAGAATCAAATGGCGAGAGCAATTGAAAAAGCCGCTCCGACCTTAGATTCAAAAGCAGAGGCAGCGAAATTAGCCTTTGGCGAGGCATTACTTTTGATTCCGAAAACATTAGCCGAATCAGCAGGCATGGATCTTATGGATACAATGCACGAACTCTCGCAGGACGCAGGGGCGGGCGTGGACGCACTTGCCGGCGCGGTCTCGCACATGAGCGTGCGGGAACCCTTAGCAGTTGTACAGAGCGCTATGAAAGCCGCAGTTGAAAACAGCGTTGCATTACTTAGAACTCATGCGATAATCAAGTCAAAATCATTCCAAGAAATGTTTGAAGAAAGCCACAGATAAGTGGGAGCCGGGGATTTATGAACGAAGTCGGCCTCCCCGACCCCCCGAACGCATCTGGGAATGGGATGCAGAGCGAAGGTGATTGGCCGACGAAATGATGCATTCAATTCATCCATAAAATAATTACCCAATGTTAAGGCAGAAAAACGGCTTCATCATTTAGAGAGGGTTTAACATTGACCATAGGGACAGGTTCGTGCAACTCCCAATCATTATTTTCACTTGTTTGGTAAGCAAAAAACCACTTATTTGCTTTTAGCCAATCCATCCAAGGTATCAGCACTGAAAGATTCCTGCTTTTCAGATATTCTGGTCTTTCTCGCATGAAGAATACAATCGTGTTATTGCACTGAGACAATGTTTGTTCATGTATATCTTGAAGTCTTTGAGCCATAAAGATGCCAATTATGCCCTTTCCAGCTCCAGTAGTTGCTAACCGTTCGAGACCTTCATGAGAAGACATTTTGCCTGCGTACAACTGCAGTTCGTCTACGAAAAGCAGGAATGGCACAGTTGAATGCGAATTCATGGTTTTGTAAGAAAATAAAGTATTTACTATGTCGGTGAGGTGTTTCTTTCTTTCATTTGTTCCAGGTGGTCTGTATATAATTCTCCTATCCTTATTATCTATATGGTAGCGAAGATCTAGAATATTATCTACTACAAATCCATCACCTAAAAGCGAATCGTCATGTTTTGTATCAAGAAATATGTATATTGGTTTTTTTCTACGGTCAAAGATACTATCGTTTCTTAGTAGGGCCCTTGCGAAAGTAGTTTTTCCATACTTTGTTTGCCCAGATATGATTGTATGCCCTTCGGATACTGCTTTGTAAATTTGTGTCATACTCTTTCTTAGCGGTGCTGGTGCATCAAACATATAATCCCTCATCGATTTCGCTTTGAGCGTCGTTTACTGCCGCTTTGGGAATCAAGAATTTGTCGAAGTTCCCATGTTGGTATATGTTGCACAAGCTCCAAATAAGTCGTAATTAAGTTAGTTATACTCCTAGATTCGTTTTCCGCCGCTTGAGTAAGCCATTCAAACATACTAGGGTGAAATCGTAAACTAAATTGATGGCGATTACTACCTGTGTCAGTCTTTACCTTTTCTTTTTTCTTTTTCGGGTTTGCTTTGAGTTCAGCAAGTATCTTTTCCCGCATCTCCCTTTCCATTGACGCTCTGTATTCTTCCTCTGACACTAATTTTACATCTTTTTCAGGACTTTTTACTTCGGATGAATCTTTTTTGGGGTGTATGATTGGCATTTGGACTCATTACACCCCAAAAGGTTCAGCCAAATAGCACCATCGCTCGGGAAAAAAGCAAAATCCATCATTTTGATGCAAGTTGCTATCACCATTGCGTCACGCTCTTAATATGTGGGACATCTATCAGCCTTATTCAATGGCACTCGGAACCCTAGTCCTAGTCAACCCTCCAAAGGGTAGTAAAAAAGGTGGGTCACGAAAGTCCAGGAGGAAGACTAAGATGGCTGCCCGTAAAACCCGAACAAGAAAGAAGACTACCGCTAGAAAGACCCGCAAGCCTACCGCCCGCCGTGGAACTAAGGCTGCACGCAGCGCTGCTGCAAAGAAAGCATGGCGCACTCGCCGCCGTAATGCATCGGCAAAGAGCCGTTCAAAGAAATCGTCGAGCTCCTCCCGCCGACGACCAACAAAGGCAAAGAGATCTGCTGCTGCTCGTAAGGCTGCCGCAACTCGCAAGCGCAATGCAGCAAAGCGCAGTCGTGCTGCAAAGAAGGCTGCCGCAACTCGCAAGCGTAACTCAAAGCGCAAGACAACCAAGCGCAAAGGAAAAGGCCGTACCGCCGCAAAGCGCCGTACTGCTGCAAAGAAAGCTGCTGCAACCCGCAAGCGCAACGCTGCAAAGCGTAGTCGTGCTGCAAAGAAGGCTGCCGCAACTCGCAGACGCAACAGTGGAAAGAAGCGCCGCTCCTCAAAGCGCCGCACATCCAAGCGCAGAACTTACAAGCGCCGTTCAACAAAGATGAAGGGCCTAGGAAAGATGTTCAAGAATTCAGGATTCATAGGTTCAGTAAAACTTGGTCTACAAGCAACAGTACTTGCTGCTGTCGGACTTGGTGTTTACGGTGTAACCTCTGGAGTTGCAAGCGGACTTATTCCAAGCGCAATCACTGGATTGTATGACAATGCACTATCTTACACTGGCGGATTCTCCGCTACTGCTGATGCTCTAGTTAAGGTTGGACTTGCAACTGTTGTTGTAACAACCGCTATGGACATGCTAATCAACAAAACAAAGTTGATCGGTAAGCCAGCAAAGATGTATCTGGGCAAAGACGCTGCTGCAAAAGGAACCATTGCTGCTGTTGCAGTCATTGGTAGCCAATTGTTGATGGCTCCAGGAGTCATGGGCTCTGGTGTACTTGCAAACATGGCATCTGGAAACGCTAATGCACTGCTTAACAGAATACCAGGATTGTCTGGCGGCTTAGGTATGTCTAACAAAAAGATGTTTGGACACAAGAACAACCACATGATGGGCATGTATAACAACATGGCCGGACACGGTATGAACCATAACAACATGATGACAATGGGCGCTCATGCAGGTAACAACCTGAATGTTGCACAACAAAACATACCAAACAACAACAGTAACCTGTTTGGCACTCGCTCTGCTCGCCGTGGAAAAGTAAACTTGTTCTGAACAGGCTACGCCTGACTCAGGAGGATTACGCATGGCTGGCAGGCTAGACAAAACCATCAAGGGCATAAAGTCAATTGATGTAAATGAAGTAACCACTGCTGGTTTGGCTGTAGTCGGAGTTGGAGCTTCGAGCGCTTTGCTTTCAAGCCTTGGCCGTTATTCAACAAACTTTGGACCACTAAACCAAGTCTCTCAGAAACTTGGACCAGATGGAAGACTTGCCCTACAATCAGGGGCTATTATGGCATCAGGTTTCATCGTGACTGAAATGATGCTTGCTGATCTCAAAGGCGGCTTGGTTGGCGATATGACAAAAAAGAAAACTCGAGATTTGATTCAGTTCTCTGCCATTGGAATCGCCATGTACAGATTGTTGACAGGACTGCAAGCAGGAGGCATAGGTTCTGCTGCGTCTGGAGTCTTTGACGGCCATCTAAATGCGGTATTAGGTCGACAAGGCCCACTACTAAACACTCCGGCCCAACTAAGCCAGTTCAAACAAGCCGTAAACTCCGTCGAAATGCCAGTTGTTGGAAACAATAACAATACCAAAACTGTTCATTCGATGAATCCTCGAAGACTAAGGGAGATTATGAGTCCTTAGGTATCAATACAATAGGTGAAGAAAATGTACCAAATGAATATGAATAATATGAGAAACTCCCCGATGGGATTCAGTAACAACATACAATTGAATAGACTAAATGTAAGCACAGTTGCGGCTCTAAGCATCGTCGGGGCAGCCATATTATCTTTTGATTATGATAAATCCTCAATTATCCCGGTACTTATTACCCCAGTCGGTTTAGGATATGCTCTTGGCATGGTTGGAGGTGGTATGTGATGGTTAGTTACTCCAATACTGCTAATCCGGTCAATATTTCACTTGCGGGAGGTTTAATTGGTCTAGGTGGCTTGATGGGTATTGCACAGATGAGCGGGAATCTTAGATTCGACGGTCCAGTGAGCGACGCCCTTGCACAGATTTTGAGTCTGGGTATGCTTCCCCGAGAGGGCGAAGTACTTCCTGTGTTAATAATCTTGACAGGCTTTGGTGCTGCACTAGCGCAAGGCACCCGAACTTCTTACGCTTTTTGAGGAATTAAAATGAGTTCAAGACCGCCTCACATGGGATACATCTTGGACCCGGACTTATTGAATAAGGCAAGCTTTAGAGGCAGTCTCGGAATGTCTAAATCAGAAATCAGACAAAAGCATCCTCCAGGAACCTCTCAAAAACACATCGATGCTATGCATAGGTACATGAAAGAAGGAAACTCGTTCCAAGAAGCTCACAATAGAGCAGAGGCTTCCGGCTTTCCTGCCAAGCCATTAGGCAAAACCGGAGCCACCTTTCATTTAGACTATCCATTTACAACTTTGGCTATGGCAGCCATAACACTTGCTGGCATATACGATGTTCAGTTCAACAATGAAAAATTATTCGGACCTATAGGGGGCTCGGCATTCGTGGCTGGATTTAGTGCAGCCTCTCTGGTTTACTACTCAGGACGAATCACGCAAAAAATTATGATCCCATAAAGGTATATGTAATTAGGGGTGAAGGGATGCAACTAGTAGCGAATTTCAATGCTGAGCCACAAGGCTTTAGTGTTGCAGATTACGCAATGGGTGGCGGACTTTTATTAATAATGGGTACCATATCTGCGGGGGCATTGTTAAATCAGGTTCCGAGAATACTGAAATTGGAAAAAAATTTCTCTTGGCGATCGGACATAAGCGACATATTCCAGACCATAGAGAATATCGGGTTTGGTGCATTTGTCGGCGGTTTTGGTGTAAATTTGGTAAAATACACGATTGATAAGGCGCAAAATTTGTGAAGTGGTTTTGATGTGGACTCCTGAAGAAGAAGATGCCTTCTATGAAGAATTAAACGAACTCCACGGAGAGCTCCTGGACTCAATATTACAAAATGGCATAAATACTGTGTTAGTTGTTGTTGGATTCGGCGTTGCATGGGTGGCCCTAATGGAATTGTTGACGCATGGCCCAGATTATTTCCTGGAGAAATAGCCTAATCTTCGAGAGCATCTTTCCTAAGTAGCATCAATCCTTCATTGTCATTTGACACTAATATGTTTGAGTGGATCTTGTAAGTTGCAGGTTTAGCAGACACCTTTTGAAGAAAACCGTTCTCTGCTAACAACTCACACCAGTAAGTTATCGATTCAATTCCAGTATCGACCTTCCTTGCGTCTAACAATAATGATTTCACATTGTATCTGTCTTTTATCAGAATCAACTCATTCTGAACATCTATCCTGGTTCTGGCAATACCATCCACCATCATGTCAATGATGAGCAGGTTCGTACTTGGACCCAAAGCTTCAGCGAAACTCATCAATTACCACCGATCTGCCTGCGAAACATTTCAGATGTCCGCTTCCTTCTTTCATTGTCATCGATTGCTTCTTGTTGTCTTGCTCTTAGTGCCTCTGACACTAATAGCCGAATTGCACTTGACAACGCAAGACCGTTTTCCTCAGCAAAGGTTTGAAGCTCTTTTGCTAACTCCCCCTTGAGACGGATTTTGACCGTCTTTGCATCTGGGTCGACTTGCGCCATGAATGTGTGAGGGGGTTCAGTCGTATGAGTGCAACGACTCTAAAGGGACCATTAATCCCTTTTTGTCCCTTTATGGGACAATAAGGGACATAATGCCCACGCCCCATTATATGCTACGCCTCAATAGCCACACCATCGGAAAACAAACCCGACTTTGAAAAAAAATAGAGAGATGATGAGAAAATGATGTTAACGCCATACTATGATCGCCCACAAGCAACGCTGATTGACTACCTAGACCAAGTAAATTCGTTTATTGGTTTCGCCTACCCTAACTGGGGTACCACAAATCGTGGTGTCTGGGCAAAAGGGGAATTTGGCCGCGGAACTCTAAGAGCAGACCACTTTTCAATACTAGACACTCAAGGTGTATGGCAAATTCCTAACACTTCAATCGGTACATCTGGTAGCAAATCTGCAACAACCGCATCAAAGGGTTGGATTGACAAGGCTTTGAGTTTTAAGTCCTTGGAAGAGCTCTACACACTATTGACTGGGTTGCAATACCAAGTAAGCCCTCTGAACATAGTTGAAACACAGTGGGCAATTGCAGGTATAACTACGCCTGTCGTTGAAAATCAAGTACTTGCAGTATTAGAAGAACCGTTCGTTTTTTACGAGGAACCTTTAGTTGTTGAACCGGAAAAAACAATCGACTGGCATGTCCGTATTAAGACCGACCAAGGTTCTCTAAGTGCAGAAAAGATTCGTGTAATCGGCCTAGTTGTTGGCCAACATCATGAGCTTATTCAACAAACTACGAACTCAGGAGAGCTTAACTGAGCCTCCTGCTAGGTCCATTTAACACACAGGAGGATCAAATATGGTAGACGCAGGAATTTCAGGACAAGCCGCCATTGGCGGATATGAACTGGCAGCAGGTTCCAAACCTCGCTTGCTTGGCATCTCTCTTTTCGGACGCCTTTCCACATCTGGAGGCGGCTCAAGCTTTACTGACGGAGATGGAGCCAAAACTGACACTGGAACAAACTTCTCAAGCACCATTGCATTTGGCGCTGGTTCAGTAGTTCTTCCAGCAGCATCAGGTGGACAAGTTGCAGGCAAGTGGATAATTGGAACTGGAGATAACACCGATGACCTTGACATATTTGCAGCACATGGAGACTTTGCCGCTCGTGCAGGCGCCGCTTATGTGGCAGCAGGCACTGGTGCTTTGCCAGGTGTGCTCAATGTAACTTCAATTAACGGGGGAACCGTGAGTTTCATCATTTCGTGCCCACACGAAGATACCGACGATCTCGCAGACGGTGATGGATTCTTCATCAACTGTTTCGCTTACGCCCGTGGTGGCGTCTGAGGGGGAATCCTCATGGTCGACGCAGGCATTTCTGCCCAAGCGGCTATTGGCGGATACGAGCAAGCATTCGGTTCAAAACCACGCCAAATGTGCGTTTCCATTTTTGGACGACTTGCAGCAGCATCTGGTGGAGGCACCGAGGGCGGTCACATCTTTATCGACAACGAAGGCGCTGCTACAGTTACAACCAATGATGAAAGCTCACCAACCACTTCCCTTTCAGCAACCGTCTCATACGGTGCAGGTTCAATCACGATTGGTGATGTAAGCCCTGCCGGACAAATTGCTGGCACATGGGTTGTTGGAACAGGCGACAACAGTGACAGCATTGACATCTTCATGGCTCATGGAGACTTCTCCACTCGTGCAGCCGCCGCTTATGTAGCAGAAGGCACTGGCGCTTTGCCAGGAGTGCTCAATGTAACTTCAATCAACGGGGGTACGGTTAGTTTTATCCTTTCTGCACCCCATGAAGATACTGACGACCTAGCGGTTGGAGACGGATACAAGATTTCACTCTGGGCTTATGCCAGGGGTGGAGTTTGATGTCATCCGTTATCCCAGGCCTTGGTTATCCGGGTGGCCGCACAGGCTATGCTTCACAAGGGAACTCTCTATTCTTTGGATCTCATACAAGCAATGAGAAAAAAGCACTTGACAATACATTCGGCGGAGGCGTTGCTGGACAACCAACTCCAGGCATGTATAGCAACTTAGGGTATCCCGGTGGTCGCACAGGCTATGCTTCACAAGGAAACAGCCTATTCTTTGGCTCTAGGGGTCTCGGACAAGCAGCATCATCGAATCTAGTATTGACCGCAACCGGAGTCATCGTAGCATCCGTGTTCATTTCTCACTTTTCAACTAGGAAGAAACTTACAGGAATTGGCCCACTTGACGGTGTCATTACTGGCGCATCAAAAGCCCTCAGTCCCGTGACAGATGCAGTCAAAGATGTAGCCAGCGCTATTCCAGTCATTGGAAAGCCGTCAGTCAAAGGATTAGAACAAGTTGCTAAAGACACATTCTGAGGTGAAATTTATGCGTCCTATGAGCTACACTCAACAGCATTTGCAAAACCAAAACATGCAACCTATGTCTGGTGAATTATCAGGTAGTTTAGGAGGGGTCCCTTTGTATGGTGGAGCTTCTTTGATAGCAACGGTTGGAGTAGCACTAATGTTCATGAATAAAAACACCAAAGAATACGCGCCTTTGGCAGGAGCTTTCCTAGCCGGGCACTTTTTAGGAGGCACCCTTCTAAGTATATGATTCCCCAAATCACACAAACAGGGGGAGGTAATTGAAATGGCAAGAGTAAATTTTGGAAGATCGGCAAGCACAAGAGGATATAATCCTCTTGAAAACATGGTAAAACCTGGATATATCATCAAGAAAGGTGCCCACTATTTTATGGTGGACTCGGTAGAAGGTATGAATTATCAAGTTTTAGTAACAGCAAACGGAAACACAGCAGGAACAGAAGTTGGAAACGGCTATGATTCTGGATTCTTTGAAGATAAAGACTTGGAACCATTCCGTAACCACATGTATTTCCTAATGCCAGCATTAAGCCGCCAACCCAAGTTCATATCTCGTGACGGTTCATATAATGGAGTTGGATTCCCTAACGACACTTCAGAACACACACTAAGCGGTGCTTTGAAAACTATCGGTGCAGCAAGCAGGACCAAAGTTGGCGACATAAGCGGTCGTGTATTTTTGCAGCATCCTGCAGGTATTCCAAGGTGGAGCGCTGATGAAGCACCTGGAGACGACAAGACTGGCTGGATAGATGTACATAACAGTCCACAAGATGATCCGAACCCAGCATTTGGCATCTGGATTTCCGAAGGAGAAGCGAACCTGCCAAATTTTAGATTTTTAAATGTGTCAGGCGAGACAATTTTCGATCCAGTCATTTATCTCGAAGGCTATAAAATTCGCGTGGTTCCTCTTTCTCCTCAGCGTGTTGAACAAATGAAAGCACAGAATGGTGGAAAACTTCACTACAGAATAGTAAGCGAATACGGTCTGCCTCATGCCGGAACTATGCAAGACGACTTCACCATCTGAGGGTGGTGAATGAATGGCAGGCATCAAAGAAATCACCATTACGGACGGTGGTTCTGGTTATACCGACGCACCAACCGTAACAATTAGGGACAACTACATCACTCACATAGAAGTTGAAGATGGGGGAGATGGTTATCTTGGAGGACACGCACACTCACATGGCAATGTGACTTTACCTGATGTACCAGGCTCAAATACAACCACAAATATATTCCTGTCTAGTGAGGCATCTAGCACAGATGATTTTTATAATCAGGGCGCAATTTACATATCAGATGGAACTAACAAAGGTCATTTTAGTATAATTTCAGATTACAGGGGAAGTGACAGAAGGGCCACTCTTGCCTCGGCTATGACTGTAGCCGCAGACACCACAACAAGGTACGAACTAGGCCCTAAAATTACCATTTTAGATGATGGAAGCCCGACAGTCGAAGCGATTCCTTTTGGAATTGTTAGGGGAGGAAAAATTAAGAGTGTTGTATTGACAAGGCAGCAAATCAATCCCTCAACCGATGCAAACCATGGTTATGATAACATAAAAATCACAGGTTTTACTATTGATGCAGAGGGCAGTACTCCAGGCAAAGTAGACGGTGCTACTAGAGACATTGCAACTAAAGATGCGGTTCTGAATGCATTTGTAGATCGTGGCGGTGGCGCAACAGCACTTGCTAAGCTTACTGGAACCAGTATTGCATCTATCACTGTGGATAACGGTGCTGGTATTACGGGCGTGGCGGTTAACTCAGCCAGTGCAGTGGTTACTCCAAAATACACCGCAACTCCGCTTATTACAGCGATACCTTCTAATGACGACCAACCAACTACAGAACCAGTGCTGGACGCCGTATTGACGGCAACCACCATTGGCAGAATTATGATAACAAACGGTGGTTCTGGTTATACAAGTCCACCAACAGTTTCCATAACCGGAGGCGGAGGTTCTTCCGGAGCAGCAACAGTTACAGTAAGCGGCGGTGCGATTAACGGTGTATCCCTAACTAACGCAGGCTCTGGATACACAGGCACTCCAACTATATCATTCAGTGGAGGAGGCGGAACAGGCGCTGCTGGAGAGGTTGTATTAGTCCCAACAACAATTGCTTCTGTTACTGTTACTAATGGTGGTGCAGGTTTTACTGCAAAGCCTACTTTCAAAGTAACACCGACTAGCAAATATGGAGATACCAATGGTGTTTATCCGCATCCCTTCGATTATGTTGCTGCAAGCTCTCTAGTTAATGCAGTTGGCCTTGGTAGCGGTAGTCACACTTTGGGAACCCATCCAAGCGTAGCATGCAACCTTACTGCTACAAGCGTCGAATCAATAAAAATAACTTCATTTGGTGGCGGATATTATCAAGCTCCAGCAGTTGACATTGCAGCCGGCGGTGGCACAGGAGCAACCGCTGTCGCAAAACTAAATAATTACAACCAAAATGCAACTAATGAAGCAATTAGAAATCCCATTTCTGCACGCTCACTCGATGGAATCAGTGATTTGATAGTAAAACGACAACCTTCCGATTCACAAGATACAACTGGTGCTGATTTTTCGGTAGGTGGAAAAGTTAAGCAAAAACTCAAGGTTGGACAATTAGCTATGATGAAAGGCGGCCTTTACAGAGTGACTGGCGTAGAAGGAATCTCATTTGGTCAACCATTGGGTTTACAGGCAGAAATAACTGCAATTTCTAGTAGAACTGCAGGTGGCAGAACTTTTCCTAGTGTGACTCTTAAATTAACAGAATCAGATCCAAATCTTCAAACAATAACCATTCCGTTGGGTACAAGAATTATATTTGGAGATGGAAAATATCGTAAAGCATATCGAATGATGGACGGTGTCGAATTATCATCCATTGGGAGTAGCGCTGTAACTCTTTCAGGTGGAGAGGGAACCTTTGACATAATCCCCACCGGGTCTCCTCCAGATTTGTCAATTACAGTGGGAACAATGACTCTACACGAAAGTTTCGTAGTTGGGACTCCTGTAAGAATTCAATTCATTCCAGGTAATAGTGGAACTACTACAAATTTCTTATTGGACGAATTCACTGTTGACGGCTTAGACACTTTATCTGTTGGAGATAACGAAGTGGTTTATCATCTTGGTTTTGGGTTGAACTACACTCCAAAATACATTGCTGCCAATGGTACTTTTGCTAAAGCAGGTCGAGGTTTTGCTGAGACTACTTTAACACAAAACGGCGAAGAAGTAGCAGATTACAGGATTAGTTTAGGTACATCAGCAGCAGGCCAAGGTGGAAAGATGGCTGACGATAATACCTCGGGCCATGTTAGTAGGTCCACATCAGCCATTTCCGATGCTGTAGGTCGGACAATAGGCGGGGCCACCAAAACATTCACCGGATATACGAGTGCAAGAGTCAGAGTATTCCAACCAAAAGGTGTGCCGAGATTCGCAGCACAAACTGTCGGATTCCTAGACGACACATCAACTGTAGTTGATGAAAACGGTTTGTTGCAAAATGATGGATTAATGATTAACCCAACCGGATTTATCACAGCGTCAGAATCTCCAGCAAAAGCTCCAAACCCAACTTATATGTTGTGGATTGGTTCTGGAGAAGAGAATTTACCTCAATTTCAAGCAGCAGCAAACGATGAAGACATTATAGATCCAAGATTATCATTTACAGGACATAAATATTCATTACGGCCTGTCCCAGAAGATGAAGTCAAGCGTATGCAGCGTAGGTCTGGAGGGTATAAATTCGAAGTAATACCATATGCGTTAGACGCATATGAAGGACAAACCCTCGGTAGAGGTACCGCCGGTGCAGCAGGCCCTAGAGATGGTTGGTCGGTTCATGTGAAAAACCATAAAGGAACCCCTATGAACAAGGCAGAATACGACAATGCTACATCACAAAATACACCGATGACAGGAAACATTCTCAATGGCTCAGGAAGCCGAAGAACTAATCGTGGAAGAGACCCTAGAGCTTCACATCGGAGGGATTACTAATGGATGAACCAGACGGAATAACAGAAATTATCGACCAAGAACCACCTATGGAAATCCCCTTGCTGATTGACCCAATGATGGGTCTAGGGCACGGGCGAGCCGACCAAGCAGACCTAAGAGACATTACCTTTCGTCGTCGTAAGCTCATCATAGAACCAAAAAGCACACTTACGATTCTAGACGAGCGCGAGTCAGGTGAATTAAACTATTTGTTGATTAAGGCAACTGCAGACTCAGGAGATCTCCCGGATGGCACAACTCCTGCTAATCCCGAAGACATGGCTGTTTTCCTTCAATTGGACGGCTTTGCTCAGGGCGGATTAGAAGGCCACTACGATTCAGCAACCGCAATGTCCTTCCAGGGAATTACTTTGAAAGAAGTTTCTGACCTCGGTATGCCTGAACAGTATGGTAATTTCTTTTTGAAACAAGATACTGCTACACTAAAAGTCGCTATGTTCCGTGGTCTTCGTCCTTACAGGCACAGGATTAGATTCAAAGTCACAAACTTAAATGCGACAACAAAAATGTTCATCGAGTTTTGCGAAATCTCTCGTCGTCGCTATACTAACCTCGATGGGCATTCCAATGCCCGAGGTCTCCTTGGGCAGCCATACGGCTTCTGAGGTGAAAAGATGGGCAACAAAAGAGAAGTTGTGCTTGGAACCATAATGGTGCTCAGTGGTATCGGTTTGGCTTTTTCAGGTGCCGAAATCAAAGCCGCAACACAAAAATTAGGAGTGGTCACCACAGTTTTGGGCGTGACGATTCTTGAAAGGACTCTTGAATGAGGTGAAAAGATGGCCTTGAGCAAGAAAAAGAAAAAAGAGGCACAAGAATTAGTGAATGGGGCTCTCGGTTTCACTCTCTACTCAATCATGGCCGTTTCTACTGCCGAGACTTTACCCCCGTCTAAGCGAGCACCAGGGACGGGTACGCTTCAAGGACTCCTACAGACGACAGCATTATTCTCGTTTGCAGGTGCTCTTGCCTTGGGTAGCAGGGCTCTTGATATCTACAGACAGAGGTGAGCAGGTGAGCATGCTTTATGGAGGAATGCCACCGCACAGGCCGAAATTACACCGCCTGTATGAGAGTGAATTTCCTCATTTAAATTATGAAATCATAGACCGCTTCACTAAAACTTACAACTGCATAGCATTTACAATAGGTGTTACAGATCGTTGGGTTTGGGACGAAATAGATTTCAACCGAGACGGCACATCTGCTTATACAGAATTTGTCCGATTTTACGATCTACACGGTTATATCCCCACTATGAACGAGGATGAAGCAGTAATTTGCGTATATGGATTCATCAACTTCGGTAATGTCGATGTTAAGCATGGTTCCAGAAAAGAAGGCAACTGGTGGTACTCAAAGATGGGAAGTGGCGACCTACTTCGACACAAAAATATGGATGTTTTTCGCAACTCTTCCTATGGAGAGCCTCTGATGATGTTCAAACACAAGTGAAGATTTGGAGATTAAGCTCCGTTATTTCCTCTTGTTTCCATAATATCTCATGTTTCCTTTAGTATGTGAAGGAGAAAGTCTGTGAACCATGGTTAGCGCAAGCGAACCTGCCGTGGTTGAGCGAATGAGAACCATGCACCAGAAATGATTTGTTAATTTCACAGATGAGATGTGATGAGAGCCGAAGTGCATAGTTATCAAAGAGGCAGAAATTGACACGAAGGATAGGGTGTCGCAGACGAAGGAACTCCTTTGTGGTGCTACGCCCCCCTGCCCTATCGGGTATATACACCTAAAGGGTAGCATTTTTACTGTCTTTAGATAAAGGAAGGGCTTTGGGAACCCACGCCTTGATATGGCTGACCTTCGTAGCGTAGACCGAACAAGGTTCAGGCGATCAACCATGTACGAAAATCATATTACAATTGGAGCATCTTTAGTTATAATTTCATGTTTGCTATATTTGGGCTATTACATAGGGAAAGTCATAGGCAGAGTTGATGAAATCGGATATATGGTGGCCTTACTTCTCGATTATCTGGAAGTGCCGGGTTGCACTAATGAAGACTGCGAAATACAAACAATATCCGATTTACAAGAAATGGTAGATGTCAGGCGCAATGATACTTTGTTGCGAGGTCAGGTCATTACTAAGTCAAATGTTGGCAGCGCCGAGCTTAGAAAGATATGGGAGTCTTGGGACAAAGAAGGAGGCGGTAAAAGTGAATGAAATGCTGTTTTTTGTTATCTTTTTTGTCGGAGTTTACTTTCTCGGCAAGGTGTTGTATCAAGAAGAAAGCCATAATCCTATTCAACAAGAACTGATTAAGGAGGATGAGTAATGCCATCATCAAAAATCCCCCCGCCAGAGGAAGACGCCCTAAGAATTTACTATCGAAGTGAAAAAAATGTCTCAGTACCATTTGGTTGGATCTCTAAAGACCGTTCTATGATATTGCTTGACGATGGAAAGGTGTTTTCAAACATGAGGTTTACTTCATGGGTACTACATTCTCACAAGCACAGAGAAGGAGGCAATTAAAATGAGAGCAGTTGTATATACAAGAGTCTCAACAGAAGGACAGGAAGCTCGCGGACATAGTCTAGATGAACAAAAAAGGATGTGTGAATCATACATAGAAATGCAAGGTTGGAAACTAGTCGGGCACTACACCGACACGGGTTCTGGTGGTGCTGTTGAACACCGCCAAGGATACACTACCATGCTCGAAGACATGGGTGAAAAATGGGATGCAGTCGTAGCATACAAACTAGACCGATTTCATCGTAATACGATGAATGCTATAGAATTTGTAGATCATCTCGGTAAGAACGACTGCCATATTGCATGTATAAGTGAACAAATGGATACCTCGACAGTTCAAGGACGATTCTTTTACATCGTATTCGCTGCACTTGCCGAACTTCGTCGTAACGAAATAAAAGAGCGAGTGAAGATGGGTATGCAGGGTGCAAGAGCTAAAGGATTGTGGCTCGGTTCTCCGCCCTACGGTTATGATATGTCCGTCGAAGTAGATGATGCAGGCATACGAAAACAAAAAGGCATTCTCGTTGTGAACGAAAAAGAGGCAACTGTTATAGAGGCTATGTTCAAAATTCTAGACTCAGGCGGGGACATAACTGACATAATCAATTGGTGTGCGGAAAACGGCCACAAATCCAGAACAGGCCGAGCCGTTTGGCACCGTTCATCTATATCGAAAATAATTGATAGACGGAATCTGTATGAAACTGGTTCCGTATTAGTAGATGGTGTGGAAATTTCCGGCGTCCAACCTTCGATTCTCAAGAGCAATCGTGATACGACAGAGGAGGAGTGAATACACATGGGCGGACAAGGTCTGATGGGCTTATCCAGGGCCGGACTTGCAGGCTTACTAACAGCAGTCGCATTATATTTCATAGGTAATCCAGATACTTGGTATAATTACCTAGGGGTTGCATGCATAGCAGGAGCCGTTATGTGGTTTGTTTTGGAAGTGTTCCAAGGTCCGGAGATTGCTGATGACCGTATTGTTGCACAAGAACTTTTCAAACAACTATTGAAGGAGGAATGAAAGTGAAAATGTATTGGGCAATCAAAATCATCGATGACAAAACTATAGCAGAAACTAAAGAAAATATTCTTGCCGAACTAACGGAAGAAGTTAGAAAAGGTGTACCTAGGACAATGTCGAACCTCGCATACTTAAAACGGGTAAATCAAGCATTTGGCCCTTTTCACAAAATGTCTCATGCCACTGCAATGGCTCCGTCTGACCTTGATGAATCAGGCATTGATTTCTTTGGTTCTAAATGGGCCATGTTAGAATTGCCGATGATTTACAAAGAATTCGATGAACCTATTTGGACTGTAAAAAAGGTATATGTTTGTTCCAAATCCGATGCGAGAACAGAAACCGATGGTTGCAGTTATCATCAGAGGTTTCCAGGTTCTTGTTCAGAGTGTAAATCTGCAGGAATAAATCTAGTACCCACTGTGCAAGTGAGAGATTGGGACGGGAGGTATTGATAATGACTCTGTTGCAAGATACAGAATCCTTTTACAAACGGTCATTTAGCAAATTTGGACTTGGATTAGTAGGGTTAGGTCTCATGTTTGATGAGGGCATAGGCCAAAGATTCCTTGTTTTGATTGGTTCTAGTCTAATGTTATTGACATTAATTGATTGGATAAGTAGGAGATGATAAAATGGGAGAAAACCGCTCAGAAGGTAGAAAAAAGAAACAGCGAGAAATGGCACAAAATAAGCCCTTGATGGTGCAGCCTCAAGATTTAGAAATCGAAATGGAACTTCAAAAACGCGACCAAATGATAAAAAATCGTTATGAGAAAGACATCAAAAGTATGAGGGAAATGCATCAAAGAGAAATGCAGAATGCCCTTAATGGTGCTGCAAAATATGAGCCTAAAAAGATGGGATTTTTTGCGAGACTTAAAGCAAGAATTCGTGGCGATGAAAGCATATACATTGTCTACAACCATAACCAAGCAGTATATTGTCACAAAAAAGATTGTCCAACAAGAAGGTCTGGTGTTGATTATGGTCTGGAAGCAGTAACGAGAGACATAGAAACAGCTTTCGATGCGATTGAAGAATACTTTACAAAATATGGTGAGTATCCTTGGTGCCACGCCAAACTATTGAAAGTGAAAATCGATGGCCGAACAAGACACGGAGTACAGGTTGGTGATTTGACTTGGAAACACGGCGAATGGGATACCATGATGCGTTCTGTTTCAGAAAATATGATGCGATCTAAATGATATGTTCACACTGTCAAAGCTCGGATACGATTGTCCGACCTGTAGAGAACGGAGTAATAGTAATGTGCCTAGAATGTGGAGCAAATGAATGGAGGGGAGACGATTGAGAAAATGTGCAGTCTGTGGAACAAAATGGGATGACGGCAAAAAAGCCTGTGAGATTTGTGATAGTGAAAAATTTGTAGATCTAAACGGGAACCTGAAATCTGCAATAGAAGAAGCAGTACGGGAAATAGTTGCTGAGATGAGGGGTTGGAATGTAGAAGTGCAATTCGAAGCAGACGATTTAACTGGTATCGATGAAATATTGAAGTGGATTCAAAAAAATACTAAATCATTTGAAGAAAACTATGAGGGCCACAATCTAGAAATCGTTGCGCTAACGGGTGGAGGAGAAAAATTCAATATTGTAACCATGTTCTGGAGATTCTCTTTAGAAGATGGTGTTTTAGGAGTTGCTTTAGTCCAAAAACTTGTAGAATTGAGAGACGATGACGCAGAACAACCAAGCGTGTTTAGAGATTTTGGAATCGAATGCCACTATCTTGAGGAAGACGATGATGAGGAGTATCAAGACTGAATCGCTGCCAAGCTCATAGCGCCTGTCAAGATTAGCCCACTAGACCACCATTTCCAATTCATAGGATTTCTATATATTTCCATCACTGTCAAACCAGCCAAAGCAACAGGTAGGCCTATTTTGATAGACTTTGGCATCCCAAACGAAGCTTTCGAATTACCAAACACAGCCCCTAACCCGTTGGGTGCTTTGTAATCAGGTGGGCTTGGCGCTTCAACTAACTGGTTGAACTGCACCGGACCATTTCCTACATTAAACGCATCGAACATGTCTATACCTCTATGGCAAAGGGAACTCTTTAGGAGTCACCATGGCTGCTGAACCCAACGCAGCCAGCGCTGCTACTGCTCCTGAAAAATAATCAGGATCTTCTCTAGTAAAAAAGTCGTAAGACAAATATCCAGCCCCCACTGAACCTGCAAGAAGGATAAGAGTTGTGCCGATTATTTTTCCTGTAGAAGGTACCATTTCATATCCAGAACCACTTGGTTTTAATTTTGGTCTTTTTGCATCGAGGCCCACTGAAAATATTTCTTGATATCGGTCTTCGGTTGTGATTTCATCAGGCATCGATTTGCTGATTGTTATCCCCATCTGTTTTTTATTATTTTCGACTTCATTGCATCTATGCTTTGCGGCTCTAACTCGACCAATGTTTTCTAAAACTGTCATCTGTACACCATCCTGTTGTAAAATCCAAACATGCCAGCAACAAACAGCATAAATAACATAATGGCTATTAGAAGAGCCTCCGAGCTCATATTGTCTCCGCTTGTTACTAACAAGAAACAAGATACAATGAAACACGCAATCATTTGAATTATAATTACATGCTTCATCAATTCGCTTTTGGGTTGAAACCAATCATCCATCAGATCATAAACGCCAAGTTTATTACCTTTTTTTGCAGTAGTTTCTGCCGTTTCAAGGTTCATTTGAGTCAATAAATCTTCAATTTCTTTTGTATCAGGCATTCATCAAGCCCCCGGTGGTTTTGGTGCAGGTGGCAAGCCTGCTGCTGAACGGAGCACTCCCCCAACTACGCTGGCCGCACCTGAAACAATGCCGCCTCTTCCGTTAGTTGCTGCTTCTTGTAACAAACCACCAACGATACCTTGCTGAGTTGCAAGTGCAGCGGCCTGCGCATGGAGACTGATTGTGCTATCCGCCCCTGCCAATAAATTTTCATTTATTGCAGATTTGATTTCTTCAATCTTTGCTGAAAGATCCGAGTTGGTTAGAGTTTGAAGACGCTTACCTTCTTCTGTAGGCTGTTCTGCTGCAGGTTTCAAAAACATAGCACCAGAACCCCCCTCTACTTGGTGGATTTCAATACGGAAGTTTGTAAAAAATTGGGTTAATCGAAAGTCAATAGTTTCTTGAACTATTTGGGACAATGCAACAAACCCGCCACCGACAGCAAATCTAGCACTGTCGTTGGACGCTTTGACTAAATCTCGAACCACTTCAACCATAGTAGGTTCCGCTTGATATCCCATAGGTACATCATCTGTTCGTATGGATGACCAAAGTTGCCCTGGTGTAACTTGATATGCACCATATGGTGAGGCTCCTGGAGCATAACCGGCTGGAGGGGCGGTAGGAACTGGTGGTCTCTGTGGTGTTTGAGTGAACATAGGCGCTCCTACTGCGGCTGATTTACCGACTTGATTCGCTTCGTAAAATCCACTCATACTGTTCCCTGCCCCGTACCTGCGGTAGTAGTACTTGCAATTGAAGATTCCGCTTGTAATGCTTCAATTCTCATCTTCCTTAAATCCAACTGAATAGTAACGAAATCCACCTCTCCAGATTCTGGATTTGGCGTTTCAATTATGTTTACTCCTCGGCCCTCGTTTTGTTTACATTTCAAGTAAAAAGGTTCAAGCTCATCTACGAGAGGCGGTCTGTATTGTTCTTTTCCAGATTTTCTACGCAGAGGTTTAATTTCAATTCCCCGAGACCGTAAAAATGAACTTGAAGTACCTTGCTTCTCCATTTCTGCTTCATACGACCATTGCGTGTAAAGCCAATAAATCTGTAATAATCCAGGAGCGTAAGATGAACGAAGCGGTATACCTGTTGTGACATTAGTCAAAGCATTAAATTGAGTTGGTTTGCCAGTCATAGAGTCTTGAAAAAATTCAGTTATTAGAGTTCTCCCATCTTCTACAGGTTGTAAAGTCTGAGGATCTAACAGAATACGGTCATATCCTTCGTATCCAAGTGGCCTTAAATCAATACCAGTAACGCAACATTGACCTGGATTGTTATGTTTTGGACCCCAAGGAGGCCACCGAGAACGCTTAGGCTTCAAGACGCGTAACGCATTCTTCATGTTTTTCTTTCTTCTTTTGTATGGGTCTGGGTCATCATCGAACTGAAACCTTACATTTGACATAAAATGTTGGTCCAAACGACCCCCAGAGCCCTCTTCACCGAACATGGACATGATACTGCCAAGCGGTTCAACCGTATTTAATGCACGATTCATGATTTAGCCTTTAAGCAATCCCAAACTAGTCTCTCAACATCATATCCGTGGAGAGCCGAAATAGTTCTTTTCAGAGTTGGCACCCCAGCCCTTTGAAGTTTTATTAGGTGTTTTCTATATGGGTCAAAAATGGGATGAAGCCCAATATGAGCATAATTATTTTTGTCCTCATCAGTTAACCAAAGGTCAGATTTGTTGGCTACTAAAGCTACTACAAGAGGGCGGTAGCCTTTAGCCTTCTTTTTTTCCTTGCGGGTTTTAGTGGGATACTTTGAGTTTGCCACAGCACTGGCAAACTCACCAAACAACTCTGCTTGTGCGAAATCCGGATCGTGCCTACTATCAATTAGATATATTACAATCTCAACTTGCCGATTCACCATGTCCCTTAGCCATAAAGAAAAATATTCGATTTGGCCTCCAACATCAGTTGAAAGTATTGTTCTTCGATGTCCTTGATTTGCTTCTGACAACACATGAACTCGTTTCCTTGAAGCCTCGGGAAGTATATACCTGCCAGCTTTTTGGTCGTATGGATGAACTGTAGATGTTTCCATAGCTTCATCTTCTTCTAGTTCCCCGGCAGTTCCAAGATAACGATTTAGCGTAGTTTTACCACTCCCGTATATCCCATAAATTCCTATATGGTGGGTTCGCCATGATTCCCACAAATGTTTCAGATAAAGTATGCCTCCCCAAGCGAGACCAGTCTGGACATCAACCATCTATTCACCAGTCAGTGATGACATCGACTCCAGAGTCTTCGCCTTGGCCGTCATCCTCGTCCTCGTCGTCTTCATCGTCGCCCCAATCGTCCCAATCATCATCATCGTCCCAATCATCATCCTCATCATCCTCATCATCCTCATGGGCAACCAGAGAAGGCTTTTCAGGCATATCGTCTTCGAGTGCGGGCTCGAGCGTGCCAGCGTGGGTGGCCGCTCGCGCGGGTGCGGGTGCGGGCACGGTTGCCTGTGCGACCTTTGGTTCGGGTAAATCCTCTTCAATTTGAGATGGGTGGGGTTCTACTGCATCAACAACAACAGGTTCGTAATCAGATTCTTCTGTTAAATCCTCACCTTCATCACTTCTAAGCTCAGGAAACAACTCTCTCATAGTGTATGGTTGTTGGGGGATTCCTGTGCCTCCGTCAAGCCACACTTCTCTTACTCCCATGGCCTCAGATAAAGTCACTAAAAGAGCATGCCATAATATGTAATTATCATCAGTTCTATTCTTGTGATTTACTGCAATACGAACAGCCCAATTGTAGTCCCATCCTACATCCTCAGCCCAATATATCTCAGAATCTCTTAAATCTTCTCTGAAATCTACTACATCAACTCTAAATCTTGTTTTACCAAACACCCACTGAGCCGAATTTGAACCTTTGTCAGCAAAACCAATTGCTTTCAATAATCCGGCTACTTTTGACTTTCCAGGTTTACGGGCTGAGGGGATGAATCCTTGTAGGGTCATGTACCTACGAGTGGGTTCTACCGTTTGAATCTACAGGCCGAAAAACCATTCAAAAAGAGATACTTCGAAAAACCATTCTATCATTGTAGTTCCAAGTATTCCTGCTGCAAACGCAATCACTGTGTATAGCATCAATTTGAATTTGTACCATCGGAGATCCCATATCGATTTACTTGCAAACGCCTCAGCCATGACCTCTGCTTGTGTAGCCGATTCGGTTGGGAAAAGTATGCCTCGCATTAAAATCACTGCAACTCTATCATCATCTTTTCTTGCGCAGAGGGTTCCTCGTCATCGCCAAGGTGTGCAGCCTTCAATTGTTCCATTTGCTTTGACATCTGACGCTTCTTAACTTCCATCTCCATCCCCAATTGCCATCTCTGCATCTCTGCATTTATTTTCTTCATATTTCTCCTTGATTGACTCATCAAGTTCTGAACATATGATTGATCTTCTAGACGCTCTTGGAAGAACAATTTGTAAACCATAAATGCAACCATCTGTACAAAGGTTGCTGCCATCATGTAAAGTCCGCCAATCTTTGCCCAATTATCTTCTTCCGGAAACCATAGTCCCTGTTGGTGGATTCCGACCGCTGCTCCAATCAAAAATGAATTCACAAATAATAATGTGAAAATCCGTAGCGTGTGGCTATCATCTTCTGCCGTCATCGTTGGTGGCAGTGGGTTCAACCGTTTAACTTGCGCCCTCGGTTGATAATCTGAAATTCTGCTCACAGATTTACTTCTCTCATCCCTCTAGTGACGGTATTTACAGGGCCAGGGCTCATTTTCACATTGAATATGTTTGCTCCTATGGTTAAGCCGCTTACTAGACCCGCACTACCAATAAAAATAGATGGGTCTTTGGTTGCTATATAATTAAAAGCTCCAGCGACAGTTCCAGTTATTGCTGCAAACTGAGCTGTCTTCCCAAACTTTGTACGCTTGTTTACGGTTTTCAAAAGCGCCATGGCTCCAATGCCTACGCCTAACATTGTTGTTCCGATTGCCACCGGGCCGTAATATCCTGCTGCGCCCAAAACAGATGTGTTTCCCATTTTACCTGTTTGCGGGCCTCTTGTATGAACGGTTCCTAATGGTTGAATGTCCTTATTGGTATTCATCAAACCCTGAGCATTCCGATTATTCATTTGAACTAGGCGGCTGTTTTTTGCACGCTTGCGCAGTGATAATGAATTGTTGGCCGATACTCCTGCATCAGATAGCGTATGAGATCCGATGGAATTGTAATTACCATCGTCCACAGCACTATGAGGTCTCGGCAGCATGATTCACCCCAAAGGGTTCCATGTATTGAGCCTATCGGCTCATGATTATTCCTTATTGTTGAGGGTAGAGAGTAGTTTGGCTAATGTGGCGTGAGCCTGTTCTACTTGGTTCTCTGGAACATCCAAAGACAAAGTAATTTCATTTCCATCTGCATCGCTGCCGCTCAGTACAACTTTAATTGTTGGGTCTCGCATGAATCAAATCAGGGGTACCAGTCGTATAAAGTCGATTGAAGACTTACCACCATTTACGCTTTTTTTGTTTTCTAGGTTTCGAACGAGGCCTTTGAAGTGGATTATCCGTCATCTCTGCATTACCAATCGCTTGATCGTTAGACCATTCGTAAAATCTCTTCATGATGTCTGTGCGTTCAAGCGGTCTTACTCCATGTCCCATAGCATCCCAACCATCGTCTAAGCATGGGAAGTGATGAACTCTAAAATAAGCTCGTGCCAACAATCCAAATTGAAGTAATTTTTCAGCATCCTCATCCTGTTCACCACTAGACTTGGCTTTCATAATACGCTGTTTTAACATCTCCATCGAATCGCTCGATATTTCATCAGGCAGACGCATAGCAATCTTTGGCTTGCCCGTCAAAACATCGAATCCATCATGATGAGTTCCCATTCCACAAGATTCACACCATACTATCATATTATGGGTAAAACCCCTTCCGTCTTTTTGAGGCAAAGTCAGATAGTTGTAATGTATGTCTTCCTCTGAACCGCAAACGATACACGGAGGAAATGATTGAGTCTCTGTGGACTTCCTTTGAATCGGAGCCGGCCACTCCTCCTCCGTAACTATCTCTTTGCAAATCGGACATACATCATGCCAGTCATCATGTTGAAGGAGACCTTCAACCACATCAATACCTCCTAGGTCGCTTCTTTCTCACCGGAGGGCCCTGCCGCTTTGAGGCAACAGGCTTCTTACGCCCTCTACGATTTTTCTTCCATGCTTTCATCAGTCTACGGTATCTTCTGCTATTTTTCTTCACCATCTCATCCTCCTTTGATTCATTAAAGTTAACCTATGGCACTTATCATTCTTCCATTTCAAACGACCAGCAACAATTGTAGTCGGAGCTTTTTTGTCATCGAATGTATTGTGATGTGCCTTATCTCTCACCTGTAAAACTTTACACTCTGGAGCTAACTTAATAACGCCTCCAGCATTATATATTCTCATGCCAAAATCGATGTCCTCCCAACCGTATGTGCCATCGAATGTTTCATCAAATCCTTTTACTTTCTTCCATGATTTTTTTGTAAAACCCATGTTATAGCCGTAAAAATGTCTTGCAGCGAAAAGACCGTTGCTTGCCCCGGGTACATTGAACCTTTCATCTACTTTGTCCGGTTCAGAAATCGCAAAACCATCTGTATGATGAAAATCAGAAAAACCAGCCGCACCATCGTACCCTGCCTCAAGATATTTAAGATGTAATTCCAGGGTATTTGGGTAGAGGATAGTTCTATCATCTATCGACACAATCCATTCTCCCTCTGCATTCTCAACGCCTTTATTTCTTGCAGATGATATTGCGACAAATCCCTTTTGACTTTCGTCTTTGATGTACTTGACATTGTGTAGAGCAGTTTCTGGTTTATCTCTATCCCAAAACGACTTTAATACATCTAAATAGTTTTCCTTCCTTTCATCATATGCTTTGTCAACCAAAATGAACTCAACCAATCTAAGATCTATTGTCTGTTTTGATATGCTTTTGAGTAGCGTGTGTAAGCCTGCTTGTTTTCTTGCAGTAGACATAATTAACGAAATTTTGACAGTCATTATTCTTCGCCTCCTTTTTCTAACAAATCCGGAAACTCCTCTAGCAACATCTCGGATATTTTCATTTGAGAGTGTATTTCTTCTTCAACAGAAAGACTGTTATCCCTCATAGGTTCAGGTCCCGCAGAACTTTCAAGAACTGCATCAATTAGTTCTGGATAGGGTTTTTCCGATTCTACCTTTCTTGCCCGAATCATTGGCTCCGGAATGACCGACCATGTTGAACCTATCTTTGCATACAGGTCAATATGCTGCTTGGCGGTATTTGTCCAAGAATCTTTTTGACAAAGTTCCTTAACATTGGCCTCAAAAGTTTGGTATTTCTCAGTGCCAAAAGAGTGAACAGCGTCAACTATTGATTTTGCAAACGAATCTATGTCATATTGGCCGAATTTCCATCCATGGATACCCCCTGCCAAATCACGCAACCGACCTTCATCTGAAACGAGGACAGGTTTGCCATGCCCCAACGCTCTGCGAACAGCCCCAGAGGCGGAATAAACAGTTTGAGGCCAGCGATAACTAAACACCAAATAGTCACATGCGGAGGCATGGCGATCTATTTCCTCTTCCGACATGAAACCATCGACCACCGTGATAAAATCACAGGCGCTTGCCTTTTCATGCACCATTGCCCTATATTCATCTGACGACCAAGCTGGATGTGGAGACATAGATATCACAACCTCGAAGTAAGGGCACCCTGGCGTCTCCGAAGCTTTGATTGCCGCATCGACAAAATAATCCAGCCCCTTAGAACCAGATGCAAATCCAAATGTGAAAAACATCGGGACTTTCTTTGGAATGCCGAACCAGTCCATTTTAGGGTTTTCAACACTAGGCGCATCATGTTCCAAAACTCCATGTTTAATGGTTTGAAGGCCGCCCAGCATTCCATGTCTTGTACACATAGGCAGCAATTGAGAAGTCTCAGGCCAGTGTGTAATGTGGGCGTCCAAGACTACATCGGTGACGGCCATTAGACTACCTAAAGATTCAGGGGTCGGCGTATGATATGTACAGACCTTTTTCATAGGCATCTCTCGAACAGCCTCTATCAGTGCAGTATGTTTGAATAACTGCCATTCGTGCTGAAAATGAAGCATATCAACATTTTCACTGATGAGGCAATCAAGGAATGGCTTAACAACCCTTGAAGACCTATCCCAGCACCGATAGTGGTTTACTCCCTCATGAACCAATGGCTCACCGGGTTTTGACATTTCCATGTCTTCTATCTCCGAGAACACCACAACTTCAATTCCTTTTTTTTGCAGTTCTTTTGCGAGCATCAAGGTATAAGTTGCTATACCGCATGTTGTGTCGAATGTTGCAACAAAACCTACTTTTTTTATTGGCCGTGGGGCGTGATTCAACCGTTTGCGCGTGAAATCCTCAAAACATAACTGTTCAATGAAGGGTTCGTAGTGTTCAGCCCAAACTTTGTCTATGTACCAACGCTTTGCCCATCTATGTGCCGTTTCGCTCATTTTTTCTCTTTCTTCTGAACTCATCGAATACACTTTCAGTAATCTTTCTACTATTCCATCTGCTGGAACTTGAGGGATGAAAGTTCCTGCCTGCGTACGGTGTAATCCTAGAGGGGCTATCGCAAGTTCTGGAAGGGACTGCAATTCTTTCATACACCCAAAATCGGTATTAATAACGGGGACTCCGCAAGCTTGAGCCTCAGCCTGCATAATTCCGAAACCCTCCTGAGCGGATGCATGGACGAGCACATCCATGCATGCGTATGCCCTAGCCATTTCTTTTTCAGTAAATCCGATTAACGAATCGTAATTGGGTATTGCAATTACTCTACCCGTCAAATTGTAATCTGAAATGAGTTTTTGCATAGAAAGTCCATTTATGTGGTTAGAACCTTTGATAAGAAATACAGCATTATTTACTCTTGAAGCAAACTTAGCAAAGGCTTCAATCGTTTCATACGGACTCTTCCTCATTGACAAATCGCCAAAATAGCCAACAACAAAAGCCTCAGATGGAATTCCTGCAGATGCTCTAGCAAATTCTTTATCAATTGGTTCGCCAAAAACAGGGTCAATCATGTGAGGCAAATAAGATGCATCTAAACCAACACTTTGCATGATATTTTTGCCGTATTGGCTGATGGAGACCGGGTGAGAGGAACTTGAAAGAGAGGCCATCGTCGGGCTATCAAGGCGATCAGCATCCACAGGAGTCATGCAAACCCAATCCGGGTGTTTAACTACAGAATTAATGCGGGAAAACTTCCATGTATCTCCCAAACTCCAAAGTATAACTTTATCGAGTGCGTGGGCTCTTTGGAAAGACTCTATGTGGCTTCGCAAAGTTTCTGCGTTCAAAGTCCCTGGCAACTTATCATGCGGATAGAGAGTCCTCCCTTCCCACTCAATTTTAGATCCTGCATATCCAAAATCTGCGGCATGTGCAACCGGGAATCCTTGCTGAATGAGTTTGTCACCAATCATTTTCAATTGCGTTCCGTACCCTGTAAGGTAAAAAGGGGCATTACCCAAAAGCATGAATCCTACTCGCATAACCAGTTGGAGCAGGTTCAACCGTTTGAATCGAGCGGCCCGTCCGCGATTTGAACACGGGTCTCATCCTCCGCAGGGATGAAGGATATCCAGACTACCCTAACAGGCCATTTTACCGGAATAGGTTCAGCCGTTTATGCGTATCCTGATATTTCTGCATTGAAATTTTCAGTAGTTGCCACTTCCACTATAGAGAACATGAGCGCAGCCACACTGATGGGTCGGTCAATCTGCTTAAGAAGTGTCGATGCAATGTCCATTAGTCGCTTAAGCTCTTTCGAATCAATGTTGCCCAAATCATCAATTGCGGTCTCAAATCTCTCTAGTAATGCTGCTTCCACGAATAACAGGTCTACATTACAAGTCCATAAGTGTTCCCATCAGTTGAGACACCATCAGCATTGTTCACTACCGAACCGAGGAGATTCATTATATGACTGGTACTATTGTCGGTGAAATATGGGAAAGACTGCTGCTGACGGCTCCAAACTTAAGCATATTAACATAAAACAAAGAACCCACGACCTACTCAATGATTTGGGTAGTCGAGGTGAAACGATGGATGACATCGTTTGGCGACTTCTAAATGAAGTGCTTAGTTTTCGTCAACAGCCGACAGATTCAGAAGGGGGTGCTGAGTGATGGGGCGCCGTAAAGTAAAAAATCGTCTTGTGCCTGTCGTTGAAAAAGTGTTTACGGACTCAAAAAGAGATGTCTTGCCTTTCGATGAAATCATGAGAATGATGACTACTTCAAAATCGGTGCTTGCAGGTATTTTGTCCTCTTACCCTGATAGATTTGATCCAGCAGGAACCGAGCGCTCTAGACATGGCTCAGAGGAATATAGGCGTACACTTTGGCGATTGGTGCCTGATACAAGTGTCACAAAAGAAGAGATACAAGTCATTTACAATTTGACAGATGAAGAAATGACTCTAATCACAACAGAAAACGGTTTTAGATTCAAATGCTGGCAGGCAGATAAAGACGGGCAGGGATGGAATCGCAGAGACATCCATTACATTGTTTATCAACTAAAGAAAGACCTGGAAAAACAGCGACTATCTAAGAAACTCAAGCGGGTCTGACGGGGTTCGAACCCGCGACCGATGGGTTAAGAGCCCATCGCTCTACCTGACTAAGCTACAGACCCAATCAGTTGTGAGCGGTTCAGCCATTTATGGGTTCTTGATTCTCTCTAAGACTTCTACATCTTTCCGAGTTATTCCGAAAGGAGGCTTATCTGGATCTAATTCTCCTCCCAACTCGCTTACTACTTGTTTCAAGCGACCCTTGATTACTTCTTTTCTAGCATCCTCTATGGGGTTGGACAACACAGATATACCTTGAATCTCTCTTATTTCCTTCATCCTTTTGCGAATCGTGCGGGTCGATGTCCCGGAAAAAAGCTGTGCTGCAACGGCCAAAGTCATTCGCTGTCCATCATTTTCTCGGCCTGTAGTTGTATCCTTGAAGTATTTGCTACCAGGAGATATCACTCTCAAATCTCCACAGGCCATGACAATTGCTGCTGCTGCGATTGAGTCTGGAGAGCCCGATACCCCCTTTGTTAATTCTTGAGCCGTAGATATGACCTCATCAGACAAATTTTCTAGGCACCACCGATTATTTCGAATCAAATCTGAGGCCATTGGCCTAATAGTAGGTATTGTTCCCTGGCGTTGTTGTTCGACAATCAAACGCCGAACAGCCTTTGGCGATACAGATTTTATCGCTCTATATTCGCCCTCGGCTGTAGTCCAGCCCCGGTGCGAATCTATCACATTTTCGAGCTTTACAGATTGGTTACTAATCCTAGCAGCAGTATAAGCCGCGACTACCTCCAAAACAACAAAACCTCTTCCGCCTCTAGATGCGCCAGAATCCATCAATTTCTGTAATATTTGCGATGCGACCATCGATACATTTTGTTCTAAGCCTAAAATTGTGGTACACAAATAAGCAAGACGACTAAAGGACTCTTGGCGATTCCTCTGTTTGCCAGTTTTTTTGAGTTGTGCACCAAATACTGTCTTGAACCCTGTAAGTTTATCCTTCACATACGAATGTTCTCTCACATAACCATCCACAACAAACTCTATGCCACAGTTTGAACAGTAAGCCATTCCACTAGACTGAACCTGTAAGCTCTGGTCACCACTTTTTGCCAGTTTGACTGCACAATCAGAAGGAACCTCCCAACTTGGGCACCTTGCAGAAATGACGACTTCGATGTCTCCGTCCATGATTGTCTGATGAGGTCGGGTCATATAGCACCTGTGGCACTATGCTACGAGCAACATACACATATACACAACTTACGGCTATGTCTTAGGCCATGGCTTGCTGTAGATCGATATGAAGCTCCAGACAGTGCCGGAGGCCGCTTTATGTACCTCCTGTGGCACTATGCTACGAGCAACTTACACATATACACAACTTACGGCTATGTCTTAGGCCATGACTTGCTGTAGATCGATATGAAGCTCCAGACAGTGCCGGAGGCCGCTTTAAGTACCTCCTGTGGCACTATGCTACGAGCAACATACACATATACACAACTTACGCCTATGTCTTAGGCCATGGCTTGCTGTAGATCTGTTTGAAGCTCCAAGAGTGCCAGAGGCCGCTTTATGTACCTCCTGTGGCACTATGCTATGAGCAACATATACATATACACAACTTACGCCTATGTCTTAGGCCATGACTTGCTGTAGATCTGTTTGAAGCTCCAAGAGTGCCAGAGGCCGCTATATGTACCTCCTGTGGCACTATGCTACGAGCAACATAAACCGCTCATCAACCTGCACACTGTTGCAGGCCTTAGGGCTCCTGTGGCCCCTCTTAATGAGGGACAGAAGCCCTCACTCGGTTGGCCTACGGGCCTTCACGGATTGACCCCCAAGCTCTGGAGACAGAGGATGTGGGGCGTCGGAGCCTCGAAAGAGGATTCCACCGAGTCTTGGACCGGACAACAGGGATACCCCTGTGAGGCTAACGCCTCCAGCCCTCTCCGGTCAACGGACCCACGCTGATTCGATGATCTAGTGTTTATCGGCACTAATCATCAATGCTGGTCTATCGAAACCGATTCAATCAAAGTATCGTTATTTACGATATTTTGGTTGTTTCGAACACCAAGGCTGGTTGCCTTGCAGATAGGTCAGTGCCCCGAAAGGGCAGCACGGGTTAGCCCGCCGGACATGAGGTAGTCCAGGGCTCGTACGCTAAAACAGATGACTCAATCAACGATTCCAATGCTGGGAAGAGGGGAAAGATAGGAAAACAGCGTTACCAACACCGCTTGACGGTGAAGGACACCCCTGAATGTGCATGGAGTCGAACCGCTTACGAAAATATACAACTGACGATGACAATCGTGGCCTTGAGCCCGATTATTCTGGATTGGTTAGACATTTCAGCAATTCGACCCCCAGCCGCTAGTTATGGAAGAGCATCTGCCGCCAGTAATGGTGTCAGATGAACAGAAGGCGAGCTACGAGAACCTAAAGCCAATATTTGGTCACGGTTCCGCTCTTCTACGGTTGCCGAGAGTACCTGGAAACAGGTCAGAATTGGCATCCGAGGAAGTTCGTCAGTATGGATTGGAATCGGAGTCACCGCTCACAACAAATACACAAACCACTCATGAAATATAAAAATACAAAAATACCGAAGTTACTACCGACTGTACTATCAAACACAGAACAAATAAATGAATTTCTTGAAAATTGGATAAGAAAGCCCGAACCCTATGTATTAGGGCAAGAAAAAGACACTGGAAGAAAAATCATGTCAAATGAGGATACCTCCGATGTTGTTTGGACTTTAACCAAAGGCACAGGTGGATTCACCGTTAAGGTGAAAGACCATGAATTACGATGGATGAAAGAGAACAACAAAACTTGGATGGAACTCCAGAATTTGAAATGGAACCCAAGTCCTGAAGCAGTAAAAGCAGAACAAGATTATTTTGCTTTACCAATAGATTACTCTTATGCCAATACAAAACCTGGAGCCCGATGGAGTCGCAGAACTGATTTCTCGCCCTCGCTCGGAATTAAGAAACCATGGTGGAAATTCTAAATCTGTACCAGTCTTGTAACATATTCGTCCGAATAACGACCCTCATTCGGACCGATACAATCTGCGGATTGTAAATGCCCCCCAGAGGTTTCGGCCTCATTGGGGGGCCCCACCCCCCACAAATGACACACCCTAGGGCCCCTGTGGCTCTAACTAATGAGGGAGGCATTAAACTAGTTAACGATGCCAGCCAAAACCGCAACAGTAGCCCGCAACATGGGCCGATTGCGAAATCATTGACGGTTTTGGCAACCCTCCCACCACTCGTAAAACCAGAAAACTTTGGCCGTAATTTGCTACTAATTACCACTCTTTTAGAGTAGGTAATCATTAGCATTGGTCGAAGGTTTCTACCCAGAGAAGTTGGCTGAAACATGCCGTAAACGAGTCTTCTCGCAACAAGTGAAACGCACTGAGGACAAAGCCGATTCAATCTCAAACTCGAAGCCCACTTATTGGGCTGAACTTTGGATTGATGTTGCTGACTCCTGCCTGTAGGACAGTAAGACGCTAGGGCGTCTGGATGTCGCTTCATAGAAGCAAGGCAACAGTGTGTGTAAACTAGGAATCCGATTTCCCTAGTGAATTGGCAACCGCACACACCACACACGCAACAAAAGATGCTCTTTACGATATGCTCTGTCAAACAGACTTTACGGTCCAGTTTGATACTCATATTTGGTAAGAGGTCTTGGGAAATAGAGGACTGGTAATCCTCGATTAAACTAGGGCTTGCCCTAGATAACGGAATAACCTCGATAGTGGTAATGGGAAACCAGCCAGCGACGAGGCGCCTAACCACCGCACATGTCAAAAGATGATATATTGAAACGCATACTAGCAGACTTTAGAAAAATTTGCGCAGAGAACGCAGACGACGATATGGTAAAATCAACCGTTCAAGCTTTGAACGACACCAAAGTTGTCAAGAAAGAATAATTTTTTTTCTCTCAAATTCATTTATGAACTGATATATTATGCGTAATATAACTGCCCCTCCGAAGGCTTAGGCCTCCGGGGGGGCTTTACCCCCCACTAATACGACTGAGATAAAAATTGATGCCCGGTACACATCATCACCTATCTCTACCACTCATGCAAACTATAATTAATGCAGATCTAGCCCGCACAGCAGAGAACCTCATCAAGAAGAAACAAGGTCTAATTGAATTGACCTTGAGCCTTCTATCAACAATGATGCCTCTGAACGATGTAATAAAAGCCGTATCCGAACAAAGAATGACCACATTTCGTGCAATTGAGCACCAACTAGTGGAAGTCTTGAACATGGGAAACGCACTCTACTCTGGACGCTGGTCCGAGGCTCCTGAAACACTCCTTGCTCTTGCAACCGCCTTTGGGTGGACAATTGAAGAGAGGAAATCTCATGGCAAGCCCGACCGAATCAACCCAGTCCCCTTTGATGCCGAAAGCCAAAGGGCTGATGTAGAGAAGTTGGGACCTAAGTCCCCCAATCAAAGAATTTACTCGGATTGGCTTAACCCCTATGGTTACTCTTGCTAATTTAGCGAGGCAGGTCTAACAGACCCCCCGGCCCCCGTCACTGAGCGCCTCGGCTCATGAGGCGACGGGGGCCACCACTCATGACTAGAATCATAAATGTGAACAGAAAACCTCGAACAACCAATGCTGATAAGGAGCCATCTAAGTCTCTTTACGAGCCAGTGATTGTTGGAAACTGGATTATCAATGACCCGACTAATGAACTGCCAACGGTGTTTGGTGTTCATAATCTAGCAAAGGCCATTGAAAATGAGTTCAAAGTACAGCAAGCCAATGCTGCAACAAAAACTCAAAAGCGAAAGTCCAAACCTCGTAAAGGCACAAGGAAGACACCTCCTTTGCCAAGCATGGTTGAACTTTGAGGCTTGGTTCCTGATACAGAGCAGTATCTCTGAAGACCCCCGGGAAAGACCGACCACTCATGTTTTTTACACCGAGAACAATTATGCCAAGTGACACGAAAATACAAACTTCTGATGATACGCAAGTCCCCATGTGGGTTTTGTGTTGGGAAGGTTGGTTGTCTATGGTAAGGAAAAGAGCGCCTCAAGGTGTTTATGCCCGTGTTGAGAAATCATTGATGAATTTCTTCAACGGTTGGGACGGACGCAGTGTTGCCTCTAAGACATGCCTTGGACTATTGAATCAAGTCACTGCACATCAAGATGTAGTTGAACGATACTGTCCAGAAGCTTTCCCAGACCCTCGCAGGGTTTCCTACCGGAGGAAACAGATTGCTTGGAATAACGCAAAGCAAGTTCAACAGACAATGTTGAACAATCTGGAAGAATTTTGAACTCGTTAGGGTTATATTACTACATCTACCGCTCATGACAAGTAAAAATTGTACATGCGCCATTTGCCTAGCCGACATGACCGCCCCTGAGTTCAAGGGGGTGGGTCATCGCAAGGTATTGACGATTAACCAAGCGCCTGAGCATCTTTGCCTCCTATGTGAAGACGACCTTAGGCAAACTGGTGCCTTTGACTTCGAGTTAGAGGTAGAGACTGACGGTGAAATCAGTTTCCAAGGCAACAGAGATCTACACAGGATACTCAGTGGCCTTCGTCAAGCAGCCCGTAAGGGGGATTTATCCTACTTACCAGGTCTAGCAATTGGCGCCTATCGCTGATTCTGAGAACTACTCAGAAAACCGCTCACTGTAACAATACCGCTACTCTTGTGGAAAGATAGTAGGCAACGCTTCGGCAGTTGCCTGCTTGGGAACATAAGATGTATGTAAGAAATGAGAACTACGCCCCCCTTCTCGCTTGTAAAGTGAGAAGAAGGCAGTTCATGGGTGTGGAAACCCGCATTGTGAACCGAACCCTCGATAGCATTGAACCCAAAGGCTGAGACAGCCGTGGGCGTCAGACAGACGAGGTGCATAACCGCACATGCAAACCGAAATGCAAACAAAAGATAACAAGACGCAAAACAACCCAGACATCTCCATCGAGGAGTTCAGTAATATGATACTCGATACGGAGCAACACCTTAACGGTGTGTCCGTCGAGACAGTGTGGCGCAAAGGAAAGAAGTTCCCCGTTTACAAAACGAATGGCGGAGTTCGCTTTACCTATGTCACACAGAGTAAGGAAGACAATCCTCTCTACATGTTGAAGACCACAGACCTTGAGGGCAAGACCACCACTGATGGCGATATTACTCGCTTCAAGTCGGTAATCGCTCCAATGAAAGAGGCTGGGATGTGCAAGGCATACATGGCAGCAAACCCAGAAACAGGCAATCCTGCCTTGTTCCTTGAGATGCTACCTGCACCGGATAACAGAGACAAAGGCCTATCTCACTGGCCTGCGCCTGACTATACCGGACTCGCCAAGTGGCAACTTCACAGTGCCACAGACAAGGTCTTAGTTGACGGATACTGTTTGCTGATTAATGCAGCCATTCGATTCAAGTCGATTCCTTACACAAAGGACGGCCAAGAACGAAACGACTCCAAGAGGGGACACGCCCAACACGGCTTAGTCCAAATCCTCGCAGACATAAATGGTGACAACCGCCGCATGTCCCTAAAGCGCAGTGATGGCGCCGGAATCAACCCCGGCTTCATACTGACGGGACGAGGCAATACTCCGAACACACTAGACGGCGAAGCACATCAAATGCTCGTTGACAGTGGAATCAAGGGGTTCCCAGTTGCCAAGCCTGACAAGGGTAACTCCTGGCGTCGTGCTTTGGACTGCAATGTCCGCATTAGACAGTACTTTGTCGACTTGACCATTGGCGCAGATGGCCTCCCGACCCTTGTGGTCATGGATGCTTGAGCACCACAGCGTCATTTCAACGCAGCCCCCCGATGACCCGAAAGGCGAGGGGGGTGAACTGCACCGCTCATGAAGGTAATTAACGACATCAAAAGGTAGAATGCTAACAGAATTGGTCTAACCCATCTCACTAAGATGATCAATCAATCTGGCCCAATGGAACGGGAATAGCTTCCTCTGGAAGTGAATATAAGCATAGGAGTTAGTGCATCCATGGCAAGCAGGAGGATGGCGAGCCAAAACAGCACTTACTACTCACGCAGCGTATTAGAAAGCCCCATACCGTATCTGCGGTGTGGGGCTTTCGTTCGTTCTGCGCCAACTTGCACCACTCATGAAATTCGAAAACGCGAAACAACCCGGCAAAGTCCAGCAGGCAACAAATACACCTGCTCCAAAGCCGGTGACAAATGAACCTGCGATTGCGGATAGGGAAGTTATCGACGCAGTCGAAGCAGCCCATCGCCGTAAGAAGCAAGCGAAATTGAAAGCCAGGAACGAGGTAGTAACTCGTCGTATGGCTCAAAAGCCTGTCAATAAGCGATTCGAAATGATGGAAACAATCGTCACGATGGTGATACAGAAATTCTCACCTTCCGTAATCATTTGCGGAACAGGTGGGCTTGGAAAATCACACTTAGTCAAAGAGCGTCTCAAAGCCGCTAAATTGATTGAAGATAAGGAAGGTCCAAAGGGATACACTTGGGTTGCCGGACACATGGCACCTACTGGTCTCTACACCGCAATGCACCGTCGAAAAGACGGCGGTGTCCTTGTTCTTGACGATGTTGATATCTGGTCGAATGAGACCATGATGGAACTGTGCAAAGCAGCACTTGACTCCTACGCTGAACGAACAATCAGTTGGGACTCTTCATGGGCAGACAACAAAGGTCTACCTCGCAAGTTTCCCTTCAAGGGTCAAGTAATCTTTATCACTAACAAAGAGGAGAAAGATATGCCACAGCCATTAATTGACAGAAGCTTCTTTGTTCCTGTTGTCTTGACAGGAACCGAGGTTCTCGAAAGAATGCAAAAAGTACTCCCGGATATGTTTCCGAAGGTTCCGCTACAGATGAAACAAGAAGTCTTAGCGCACCTAAAGACAATCGCATCCGAGGAAGACCCAGTTACATTCCGTTCTCTAGACAGAGCCATCCGTACTCGCCTGTTTGCACAACACAACATACAAAAAGGCGTAGATTGGAAGGAACTACTAGACACATTTGGAGTGTGATTGAACCGCTCATGTCCCGCAGACTACCATGGAAAGTCAATCACAAAACAGGATCGATTGACTATCTCAACACCACTGGAACTTTCGAACATGCCGCAAGAATGATCGGAAGTCAAAATCCAGCAAAACAGAAAAAGTACAGAAAATTCGCTCAAGACCAAGTATATCGTTGGTCTAAAGGAGGGAAAGTCATTGGTGTTTCAAACAATGGCCGCAGGATTACAGTCAGCAATAGTGAAGCAAAAGACATTGCCGACGCATGGAACTCCATCTGTTGATGGAGACCACTCATGGATAACAAATACGAAGATATCGTTGAAGCCTTTGGAAACAAACTTGGAACCTTTACCGGATACTGGAGTGTAAAATTACACCCAGACCGTGTAAAACGATGGCCGACTGCACTAAGCGACATGGCGAAGCAGTTGGAAGTATCCATAGACGACCTACTTGACGCTGATTTCTGTATGAAAGAACTTCAAGTAGCTCGTAGTAGTTCAAGAATGACCGTAACAATGGAACGCAACTACGAGGGTCCTAACCCATTCTCCTCTGAACTTACGCCTGAACAGCGTAAAGAGGCCGAAGAATATATGAGACTCAAAGACCTAAAAGCAACACACCTAAACACGGTTATGTTTTACTATCCAAAGGAACAAAAATACATGGTTAGCCCTTTCTGATAGGGCAATCGCCGCTCACATGCGCAAATGGTGTAATGCTAACACATCAAAGCCCCATACAGAACACCCCTCGACCGACTGCAGGCGGTTTGAGGAAAGTGATTGCTGTAATGACTTTGAAGCTCCCGGTTCAAATCCGGGTTTGCGTACCATGAGAGTAGTCGGAAGACGAACAACGAGGCGTTACAGCACGCCTACAACCTTAACAGGAGAGACTCATGGGCAGCATGTACCCCTCATGACAAGCGAATTAAAAATACGCATCGAAACAGAACAATGGATCTACGAAGAATATGTAGAACCATGACCTACCACTCATGAAAAAAATAGTACAAATTTTGAGAGGATTACCCAGCACAGGCAAATCAGAATATGCAAGCCATTTTCCACATGCAGTTGTCTGTTCGGCAGATGACTTCTTCATGAAAGATGGCAAGTATAATTTTGTTGGTGCGCAAGTACCAGTAGCTCACCAATGGTGTTTTGGTAAATTCATCGATGCAATGAACTTTGTTGGACAAGCAGAGCACATCATCGTTGATAATACGAACACTATGAAATGGGAATACTCAAATTACATCAAACTCGCTGTAGCCAATGGCTATGATTACGAAATCTTAAACTTCAATCAAAACTATAGATATCACGAACCAACCGACCAAGAGCTTGCAGATAGAAACAAGCATGGCGTTCCGGCAGATGGTATCAAGCGAATGAGAGAACGATGGGAAGACGACTCACGCGAGAAGTTCATTTAGGTGATGCCGAGCGTCACTCAACATGGAAAAACCGCTCATGTTACAATATACACAATTACAATCACGAACCAGAGAAGAAGTAGTTGAATCCCTCAATGACATTCGTGCAAGAATGCACAAATGGGAAGTAGTACTTGCTCAATGGAAAGGGAAAAAAGAACTGGCTATCCGCCACCCAGCTTTTAGAAATGCGATTCGAAACTACAATGCCCTCCGGGGAGTCGAGGCGAGTCATCTATGGTTTTTGGGTTATCGAGATAGCCCCGATTATTGACCGCTCATGGTAGAACACAGATACACACTCCACCTTTACAAGAATCAAGAAAGAGTCCGTTTCAAATCCCCTAAGTTCAAAAACAGAAAAGCCGCAATGAAGTGGCTTGATTCTAAAGGGATTGAACCTTTTTGCGATAAATGGTGGACTATACGAAGACCCAATACTAAATGGGGCTTTATGTATGAATGGATGATAGGCTACAAATTCAAATTGGTGCCTATCAAGAATTGAAACCGCTCATGAAAGAAACAGACGCAATCAGATTTATGATTGGAGAAAAAATGATTGAAAATGGAGAAGAACCAATAAAGGTGATGGAAACCGTCTTTGGTGGCTCGCCAGTATTTGGGTCTACAGATGAAGAAAAGCAACAACGCACAATAAACACAGTAGTCGAAATACACAAAGAAAAAAATCCTAACTTTCAAGGAACAAACTACGAAAGATTCGTTGATTTCATTAAAGCCCAAATTGGTGATGATTGGAATCACCCTGCACATACTGGTGCAGCATCTCAGACAATAATGACAAAATCAGATGAAAATAACCGAATAGAAATCTTCCTTCCCCACAGCCATTCATTTAAGCTTGGTTGGGCTGGGCATGCAGAAGATTTAGTATTCACTTCAGAAGATTCCAAATACAACGAAATCTACAAAGGACTTTTGAAAATAAAAAGCAAAAGGATTAGACATTCCTCATACAACAGTTATTGGGACAACAATAGTTATTGGTGAGAATGAACTCAACCGCTCATGACCCGCAAGCCACATGCCGTAGGATTGAGATGGAAAAACATACACACTGGTGCTCTAGCAACGCTTGTAGCACAAGACAAGCAAAAAATAGGAATGGACAAATTTGCTTGGGTTTTCACTCTTGAATATGATGAAGTAGAACGAGGTTTGCCCTTGGAAAGCCGCTGGCACCAAAATTCGTTTTACGCAAATTGGGAAGTAACCAATGAATAGAAAGCAAACCGCTCATGGTAAACATAGTAGTTATTTCAACACCACCAAGGCTTCATTGCCCTTATTGTGGAACTTCAAATATCACTATTCACAATGACGACGACCCTTTCCTACCAAAAGGCGTGCAAGAACCCCTTCCCAATGACCCAGCCGACTGCCATCGGTGTGGCAGAGGATTTTGTAGGAAAGACGCAGTCGTCTAAACCGCTCACTAACTAAATACCCCAGCCGGAACACCGGCTGGGGTTGTTTCTAGGCTCTAAACATCTTGCACCACTCATGTCATTGGATACAATTGAACAATTAGTAGAGAAAAACGGAAAAGCAACAGGAAGCCTCATCGGAATAGATGGGAATGCAATGAATGTTATGGGTTATGTATCTAGGCAACTACGCAGAGCAGGTTGGCCTAGAGAGGATATTAACCAAGTAACAGCGCACATGATGTCAGGAGATTACAATAATGTAATAGTGACTGGCGTAGCCGTACTTGAAGAAGATGAAGAAGAAGAGTATTGAACCTCTTCACCGCTCATGAACGCAGACATGCAACAAGACATCGATAGCATTCTTGAAAGACTCAAGAAGGTATCAAAGGACGACCAAGACGATCCAGCAGTGACTAAGAAAAAGGTCCAACTGGCGAAAATCGTTCTTGAAGACGCAGTAGATGAAAATGCGTTTGATGGTTTTGAACCTGGCATTCACCGGATTTGCGAGATGGCTCGCCAACTCCGAATTAGGGCACAGGAAGACCTTGAACGCGATGAGATACCTGAAAGAGAAGAACCGGAGCCTGAACTAGTTGATATTGTTACAGACTTTATTGAAAAGATAAGTGATGATGAAAGACTTCGCTCCGAAGAACTTTGGGATGCTGCTAAAGATGCAATAGAAAACAATGAAGACCCTGTTGTAGCAATGCGAGAAGTTCTTGGACACCCCGAGCCAGTTGAAGAAACGGCTGAAATGGAGGAGGAACTGGAAGAAATCGAAGAGGAAGAAAAGGAAGAGATTGTGATTAACACAGAACTCCTGAAAGAAACCTTAGAAACGATTTCTCCCGAACTGGAAGAAGAAGAGGAAGAAATCGAAGAGGAAAAAGAGGAGGAACCTGCAATTAGCGCAGAACTCCTTGAAGAAACCGTAGAACCGATAACTCCTGATACAGAAGATGAACCCGAAGAAAACTGGAGGGATGTTGCAAAGCAACAAATCAAACAAGCTTTGGAAGAACAGTCTAATTTTGAACCAGAACCCGAACCGGAAAAGCCGATGGAAACACATGACTTTGATTCGGGCGAGCAAGAACTTACCGTATTCGACATGGTCGATACAGAAAATGTACTGGAGCCATTGCCTAATGAAACAGAACTTGTGGACACAGAAGGAAATATCCTCGAACCCACGCCAAAAAATGTTTCTGGAGCAATACCAGTAATCCACGATAAAGACCCTGGACAAATGGTTTCTATCTTTGTGAAAGAGAAACAGGTCGAACGCAAGGTCGAACAAATCGTGGCTATTTATGAAGAGGCACTTAACGACTTAGATACATACTTGCAGAGGCTAACCTCTCTGAGGGATGCAATCCGTCGCCGTCTCTAAACCGCTCATGACAACAGTGATTGAATTGATTCGAATGATTAACAAAGATGAACAACTGTTCAGAGGGTTTCGGAACTACATCTCAGTGGACCCTGATACGAAAATCCAATTCTACTACCTCAAGGGCTACAACCTTGAAGCAATGGAACTTGAAACTGTCCTCCACACAGATTGGAATGGCGAACCAGTCATCGAAATCACCGTGAAGGGTGTTGGGACAGATGAAGGAGGCAACGATTCCGACGAGGATGTCGGCGTATCAGTCCTTTGAACCGCTCATGACAATTACATACGAATTACAGATTTGGGACGCCATCGAAGATGACCCCTATAGTCTGAGGCATATCAATGATGCACTGGGAATTCCGAACAGAATCCTCAAGTTTTCAGACAAGAGAACAGCATTGTTGAAATTTGAAGAACTGGACAAAGCCACAGATGAACTGTGCCAAAAATACGGCTACCCTAATCCGGAAGACCCAGAAACGATTGAAATGATCAAAGAAGGTGTCATCGAACACATGGTTTTGATGGAATACGGAGCAAACGAAGAATTTCCGGACGACGGAGATGTGGTTGCTGAATGGTAAAATCACCGCTCATGAGTCATGCACTACATCATGCAATGGGCTCCGTGAAAAAGTACGGAGGAAAGGTAGAAGATTACCTAGCGATACACGAATGGTTTGATGCCCCAAAGGAACATCACCATGATTTTCGACATCGAATGTTTCGGCATCATAGCCAAGGAATAAAAACGATGACAGAAATTTTCGGAGCTTCATTGACAAATAGCGATGGAACAACGATTCCAACACAATGGATCGGAGAACAGCACATGCTTGAGGACTTTGGTTTCATACCAACGCCAAAGGATTGGGTCAGTTCAATGACAGCAACTAAAAGATGGATGGTAGCAAATGCACAATCGGGCAAGCACAACGAACCTCGCCCAAAAGAGTTCAAACAAGCTCCATTCAACTAAACCGCTCATGATAAAAGAAGAAGATTACATCAACTATATTCCAGATACTTTGAAATGTCATCCGGATTACCTGCCGAAATATTGGGCAGAAGAAGTAACGACAATTCACGGAGACACATTTCTCCGAAGTGCTGCATACTGTGAGGCATACAATTCTTACCAAGAAATGGTAGCGTTGAACTCACTGAATCCAGACATGAACCGTTGCATTTTTTGGTTGAAGCAACAACTAATAGAATTCGGATTTTCTGAGAAAGATGCTTGCTATTTTGTAATGCGAAGTGCAGACCAAGCACTAGAGGATATCAAAGATGAATTAGTCCGCTTGCTTGACGCAGCAAGTGATGATGAAGTAGATTACAGACAGGCGATTACTGACCTTTATGATTTGATTCTTTAAACCAAATCACCGCTCATGACAATAGATCACTCAGATTACAAAACAAAATGGGAATACCTCTGTGAAAATCTCACAAAAGAGGGAGATGTCGTCGACAAATACGATGCGTACTCATGCTGCCCCCTTTGTTCTACTGAATACACCGAAGTTGAACATCCTAAATACAAATACGGCGATGAGCCACAGTTACAGGATGTCGATGTAGAGTACAACCAATGGACATTGAGGTGCCCAGACTGTGGATTTGAAATCGGTTACGAACATACCATTGTGGCTACCCATGTGAAAATACCGGACGAAGTCCCGGCACACCTTGTAGCACTGCCTTATGACTTTGTTTCCGATGAAACAGACCCAATTGGACTGGGTTGCCCATGTAAGAATTTGACCATTTGTAATTGTATTGACGACAACGATGACGAAACACCGCAAGATGGTTTCGTCTTGAATGGTTGGAAGTTCAGCAGAAAAACGGGTTGGGAATACCCACAAAGATAAAACCGCTCATGAGTTTACAAACAGTTTTGACCCAGACAAATATGAAATGCGTCCCTGACGGACTTCATCATTTAGAGGTCATATATGACTATGTTCAGGAGGCCTACCCTCAAGAGTGCAATGAAGATTTATGCACAACAGGCTGGGCAGATTCTCCTGAATGGAAACACAAAGTAAGAAACGCACTGCAAACACTGAAAGGTAAAGGTCGCGTTCACAAAACTGGACTAGACAAGGGATACTGGAGAATTCAAGTACATTTGGACGGCAAAGTACTCGCAGATTTATGTTGCGGGAGCCGCTCAATATGGTTTGACAAAGCCCACCCGAATGCAATTTACATGGATATTCGAGAAGAAGAGCCAGGATCAATCGCTCTTCAACCGAACTGGAGTGTAAAACCGGACATTATAGGAGATTATCGGGACATGGTTTTCCCGGATGAACACTTTCACTTGTTAGTGTGGGACATACCCCACATTCTTGAAGCAAAAAGTGGAATTATGCTCAAAAAATACGGTAAGCTTGGGTACACATGGCAACATGATGTAAAGAAAGGATTCGAAGAATGCTGGAGAATACTCCAGCCCCACGGAGTACTCTTGTTCAAGTATGCAGATTTAGACATCAAGGTTTCAGATATGCTGGCACAATTTCCAGAAAAACCAATCGTTGGGACACGAACTAAAAAAAGTGTCAACGATGGTGGAACTTATTGGTTTGCATTTATCAAAATACCTTGAACCGCTCGCTCTCCAGATGCTGCCATGGACCAAAAGGAATGCAGTTTGAACTCCCACCATATTTAGGTGGTGGAGAGCACCTCTCATGAAAAGAACACAGATTCGTGCTCCGTTGCACGCCGTTTGCGTAAGATACTCAGATGGCTTTGAGGGAGGAATATCGTTCCTTCATGGTGTGTCCTTCCATGACTCAAAAGAAGAAGCTATGATAGCTTTGAATGAAGAAATGGAATATCTTGTATGGGAACATATAGACACATTGATGGATGAACATGGAATTAGTCTAGAAGAAGCGATGAAACTTAGCGAAGACATACAGGAAATTGAAGAATACCTAACCTATACTAAAACATCTGCACCTAAAATTGACTTACCAGACGGTGTCGAAAGATGGTTGCCAGAATGCGAAGCACTGATTGGGTATACTACATGTTAAACCGCTCATGACAACCTTAATTGGCCCAATAGAACAGGAAATGAACCAAATTGGAAAAAATCTTGACAAGATTATTTACAAAGCATTCGGAATGCTGATGGAAAAGTGGAAAAAGAATAATGGCAAAGATGGATTTGCTGAATTCTATGCAAGACACCCAAGATGCAGATTCGATAGAGACTTACTACATGAAATGGCATACATCAACTTACATGGAATTCCAGAAGAGTATGAAGAAAAAAACAGGAATGGAAGTGTCAAAATGGAAATCTATGATGTAAGCAAGGCTTTGAATGATTCATGGCTTCAAGAGCAATACGCTATATGGTTTGAAGGAAGTGACAGATTTCTTACTGTTTGTCAATATCATCTAGCAGATGAAGATAAATTATTCTTCAACTGGTTGATCCGTAAGAAAAACTGAACCGCTCATGAAATTAATTCTCGAACACGATATCAGAGATTTACTTCTCGGTTGGGAAAAACAAAAATGCCCTTGTTGTGATGAAGATTTGACATTTAAGGAACTCTGTGAGGGAGTGCCAATCGAAATATACTGTGAAGAATGCCATCAAATGTTTGATGAGCCAGTAATCATTTCACAATGAACCGCTCATGAGACCTAATTTTTGGAAAGATTTCATTCGTCCCATATACGGGACAATCGTCTTTCAGCCGTTTGCACTATTATGGTGTTGGCTGACGGAGGTTGACTATCTAGGAATGATTGGCCCTTTCATAGTTTACAGTACAATCATCTTCATGCCGATATACTCAATTTACGAGAGGATGTGGAGACGATATGACCGCTCATGAAAGAACTCAAGACTACTTGTGCATCTTGTAACAAAGTGATAGATGAAAACGACATCATTGGTGATGGAACTAACCGTGGCCTTTGCTGCGTTCCCGATTACTACGATGATAATGCTACGCCTTATCCCGACTAACCGCTCATGACTCCAACATTTGAAATCAAAATCACAAACTCAAACGATGAATCAGTAATGCCTTACATTGGAGAATTCATCGGAGAATGACCGCTCATGAAATACCTTCATCATTGCCCAGTATGTGCATTCAATGGTTATGAATCATGGTTATGGGCTGATTATATCCCTAAGAATGTATGGCACAACGGCAATTGCCAAGGCAGTTATATGCGATTAGGCAATTTTGATTACGATAAAACATTGAACTACCTGATAGAACTAGACTTCTACACGGTAAGAAAACTCAATTGGAGATTCTAAACCGCTCATGGATAGAATAAACTATACCGAAATGAAGAAAATTGTGTTTAATTTAAGTGAATACTTGAATTGCCCAGATGAAGAATTGGAACGAATGATTGGTACGGACTGGTATCAATTTCACAAACTAATACATCGATTAGAGGTTGAAGATAACAAAAGGCGCAAACAATGAACACCGCTCATGGCACAAATTAGAATTATGTACCAAATAGATAGCGCTGCGTTTGATGACACGCCTTTACCTGAAACAAAAAGAATCTTTGCTGAAATTACATATGCAATAAGTAACGGCTCGATGGGTGGCCTAATACAGGACATCAATGGTAATGGCGTAGGTTCGTGGGTGATTGAAGGCCACGATGAACGATACGCCCTCGAAGAAGAGGAATGAAATCCTTTACCGCTCATGTATACACTTACAGATTTGAAAAGAAGAATGGTTCCAGGAACCAAGATTATGATGACTGAATACACCCGAACAAGGGATGGCGAAGTCGTCGAATCAATAGTTATAGACAACCTAGATGAATACCAAGATGATCCTCATGTGAAACGGGGAATTATCGGCAAAATTCGTGAAGTTGATGAAGAACAGCCATACAAATCGTATTGGTATATCAGTGGAAGCCGATTAGAAGTGCCGAAAGCAAAGGAACTTACCTTTGATGAAGACGGGGAAGGATTTTCCGTACTAAATGAATGGAAGGAATCGCACGGAACAGGAAGTTTGCTACTGAGATATCGCTTTATTTGAACCGCTCATGACATACACAAAAGGATACGAACTCGGCGCATATGACATAATATATTGTCCCAATTGCGAAGACGGAGACATCGAAACTGATGGAGATGTGACTGTATATACATACCACTGCAATAACTGTGGCTGGGAAATGGATGTTGAAATCAAACATTTCGTTTTAGAGGTTAGAATCCCTTAATCACCGCTCATGGAAGAAACTGAATGGATAGAAACAGTCGTCAAGACAACAGATGATGGACAGCGTTATGTTCTAAGAGAAGATATTTTTGAGACTCTTTGCGAACTAACCGCAGACCGTGTCGGTGATGCAGTTACACAAGACTGGAATAACGGAGCAATCCTAGATTGGATAGCCTCCGAACATGACGATGTATTTGCTTTGACAGACGACCTTCCACCAGAAAAAATAGAGGGAATGAATTACAACTGTTCCTTCTCCGATGAGGCCCAAAAGAAAATAGATGCGTATGAGCAACAAAAACCCCCCCGAGGAGATGGGAGGAAACGATTGTTCAACTGGGGCGTACTTGACTGGTGGGACGAAAAAAAAGGTGAAAACAGAGAAATAGTTGCCTTCTCAGACATTGACAGATATGCCTGCAAATACTGGGACTGGTGCGAGGGAGATGTTTACATTGAACTTGAACAAAGACACAACATGAAAATCATCGACACCCTCGATGATTTGGAATGAACCGCTCATGGCTAACTGGTGTCACAATTACACAACAATAACCCACACAGGGCTGGAAACAAGCCCCCTTGCAATACTTAATTTGAAAAATTTATTGGAAAAAGAGCCAAGAGGCTATTATATGTCTCTTGAGCACCGAGATGAAAAAACTTTAATTTTGTATTGGGCAACCAAATGGTCTCCTGACTCGGAATGGCTTGAGTATCTTACTATGCCACAGGGTCAATCATACACTGTCAGAAATGTGTGTATTGAATTAGGAAACCATTTTTGGGATGTCCGAGAAGGTGATATGTGGGGAGGAGAAATAGGAGGCGAACCAGATTGGCGAGTAGATCGCCACGGTTTGACTTATGAAGAATGGGACGAACTCGCCCAAGAAAACGACCCGCGAACAAAGGTCGAATGGCGAGTAGACCCGCATGAAACAAAGAAACGCTTCAAGAAAGACGATCCTGATGGATACGCATCCTTGACAGAGGATGAAATCGACTGGATTGTACAACAAGAAGGTTTCTAAAACCGCTCATGGGAAGACGAGTTAATGCGCACCTACTGAAACTTGTAGAATCAGCAGCAGCACAGACATACACACAGAAAAACTATGACCTCGACGAAGGGGACTTTGTCACAGTATATGCAACAGTAACAACTGGAAACAAAACTTTGAATTCTGGAGACTTTGCTACTGTGATTGAGATTACGGATTCTGGGCTGGTGACATTGCAATCAATGTCCGACGCGAGAGTTCGTGTTGAAACAGATGTATCAAACTGCTACCGACCCAACTAAGGGTCGCACCGCTCATGGCAAAACCAGCATGGTATGAAACCGCAGAAAAAGTACTGCATGAAAGTAATCTTGAAGCAAAAGTTCCGATGGAGAGCGACATATCTAGAGATATGCCGGGAATTCAAAAAGAACATGAAATCGCTGTCAACAAACAAAGGAATACACTACTGAAACATCAAAATCAGTTATTGTATTATATGATATGCGCAATAGAAGCCCAAAGTAGTTCTAATCCGAACTTTAGAGGTTCAAATGCTATCAAAGCAGGCAAAATATTAGATCAGTCGTTATTATACGATTGAACCGCTCATGACAATTATTGAAGTTACAAGAACTATCAAATTGACTGATTATGAAATATGGAATTGGCTAGTAGGAGCTTTCGAAGGAGGGTCTAACTACTGGGCTAGAACAAAAATAACCGATAAAGCAGGTTTGAGAAGGGTTACACAACAAGAATGTAAGGAGTATCTTGCCGAAGCAAATGCAGACGCACTTGCTGAATTTCAAGAATACAGCGAATTACATCGAGAATATCAACCTGGAAGAAGCTATGGAAAACTAGACGGATGGAACGCAACAGATTCCTTCCCTTTACTTCGTGAAATGAAAGGTTTTCATTACAGTCACCAAATACCATTCCTCGGCGGAGAACTCACATTTTACGATACTGAGTCAAGGAAATGGAATGAAGAAAAAGAAGAATTCGAGTATGAAGTCTTGACCCATCATGGCAGACCTGCTATATTGAATCGAAGTTCGATACAAATAGGTCTCGAAATCATGGCAGAGAATTACCCTCGCCATTTTAACGATTTCATAAACCAAGGTGGCGATGCAATCACTTCAGATGTGATGCTTCAATGCATGGTTCTTCGAGATGTCATTTTCGGATGAACAAACCGCTCATGACCAAAACACAAAAAGAAGTAAGGCAGGAAGTCCAGAAAAAATTTGAGAAAGGAATGGAGACTCTTGAAAAAGAGTTCAGTATAACAACAGACCCGAACAGTAAATGGGGCCGAGAAATAGAACATGTACCAACTCCTGAAAAGGTGTTGGCATTTTTGAAAGGTATCGGTATAACAAAAGCCGAGATTTATTTCTACGGGGGACACGATAGTGGCGATGTAAGCGAATTCAAATATTATGTAAATGAATTTGAGTTTGACCAAAGTCTACTTGAAGATGTTCAAAGCTACACCGTTATTTCTAGAGAGCACCGAGATTTGACTTTCGAAGAGGCTCTTATAGACCCCATTTGGAATCAATACGGTTCTTTTGCTGGAGACTGGTCTTGTGAGGGTAAATTAATTTACGACACAGACCAAATGACTGTAGTTATCGATGGTTCGGAATACCAAACTGTTGGTGAACCAGTAAGTTACAATTGCTTAGATCCAGACAACATTGGTGCTCGACAAAGAATCGAGGAAATGTTGGCTGCTCTAAATCTGGACAATTGAATTTCGATTACCGCTCATGACAAATGAATGGAAACCAACCCAACTCTTGGAAGGAGTCGAAGAAGTATGGGTCACATTTTACAATGAAACCTTAGACAAAGAATGCACCATAGAAATATGTAGTGTAGAAGATTTAATTTACGACAAAATCGGAGACAGTGACGATGTCGCAAAAAGAATCGAAGAGGAAATGGCAGACGGGGAGTAATAGACTCCATGATGCCAACAAGAAACCGCTCATGAAAACAGTAAACATACTGTCCTTTGGTGGAGGCGTTGACTCAACAGCGCTTCTTGCTATGGTATTAAACCGTGATAAAGCCGCCGAAACACTAGGAATTACTAGGGAAACACTTGACAAAGCTCTACCGCCTATTGTGGCAGCAGTATTCTCAGACCCAGGCTCAGAATGGCCTGAAACATACGAGAACATTGCCTACGCAGAAAAGCGATGCGCCGAAGTCGGATTACCACTTATCACCGTTCGACATGAAATCAATGTATATGTTCACCGTGACACTGGTGAAGAACTCCGCACTATGAAGTGGAGGTCTCTTGACAAAGAAACGAAACAGGAGTATGAAAAAACTTCTAGAGTATACCCGATTTTTGAATGGCTGATGGATAGTGGGAGTTTTCCCGTGATTCCCGGTTCTGGAGGTCATACTTGCTCTATGAGATTCAAAGGTCAAGTCCAACAAAAATGGGCTGACAAAGAATTCGGAGACCATGAAGAATGCAACAAACATTGGCTTCTTGGAATTGAAAAAGGCGAAAAAGGTCGGTCAGACAGATTCACAGCAAACCGCAAGAAAAAAACCAATCAAGGCAAACAAATTCTTGGACACACCTATGGATATCCCCTAATGGATTTGGGTATGGACCGTAAAGAATGTCTTGAGATGCTTGAAGCTCTTGGTTGGGAATACGATGTGCAAAAATCATCGTGCATGTGGTGTCCATTCGTGAAAGAATGGGAAGTGGATCGTCTAATTGATGCAAACGGAAAGGGTCTTGAAGAGGCTCTTGCCATTGAAGAACGATTCTACCAAACGGACAAACACGCACAGTGGCACGCTGATGGCGAGCCTACTAAATCCAACGGTGCCTGCTTTGGTGGGCACCACAAACAGCCCTATGCAACTGGATATTGTGACAAGCCGCAGTGTGCTGATAGCAATAAGCACGGAAAGGCCACATTAATTTCACTACGCTATCCGAATGAAGGAGCAGCGTATCAACCCCATGCAAAGGGAAAAGTTCGATATACTGTGAAACAACACATTGAGCGCCGTAAACAGGCACTTATAGACAAAAATCTAAAAGATTTCATCACAGATTGAACCACTCATAGATAGGTTGTAATACCAAAACCCACTGTTGCTAAACCACTCATGCCTCGAATACAACGAACAAAGGCTCTAAAAATAGGAGATATCTTATCTGCTAGCAAGGTCAAAAAAGTATTAGGCAAGGAACATAATCTGCTAAAACAATTTGACAAGTGGATAGTTGAAGATGTAATAAAAAGTACCTCGACAATGACTCCTGCAAAGGGCAAAAAGAAAAAAACGCAGACTGTTGAAATCACTAGGATTTTTCTTGTCCCATATGACAGCGAACGAGATCACATCAGAATTAGAATGTGGTTCATGACCTAAACCGCTCATGGCACAAAGTTGCGAATGGAATGGAACGGCTAAGAATTTGCAGAACTTCTTGAAGTGGTTCCAACAAGAATACCCAGATTTAGGATTGTCAGAGATTCAAATGAAGCACGATTATTTTGGCTCTGAAACAAAGAGGCTGATGCGATTTGACCCTCATGGCTCGAACCGTGTCACCTTGATTGGTGACGACAACAAACAATACGAAGCAGAGATAGGAATTAGGACCGACAGCATTCATCAAACTGGAGAAAAAGATGAAATTGTTTGGACTGATCCAAGACCTGTCCAATGAACCGCTCATGGTAGAAAAAGGGACAATAAAATATCTCAAAAGCTACAAAGCAGAAGTGCCAATCCGAAATGCTTTCAAAATATTGAAAGAATTTTGTGAGAACAACAACCTAAGTCTAGAAGTTTATCACAAACTTGTATTAGACGCAATTGCCGGGGAAGGAAACTACGCAGTCGGTATGTGCCGGTCGGAAAAGGGGTCTAAATGTTTCAGAGAATATTGGACACACTTATTGATGCACTCTGAATGGTAAACCGCTCATGGAATGGATAGAAGCCAGACCGATAATTGCAGACCGTTTAGGAGTCACAGAAGAGGCGCTCGGACTAATTTTAGACCAAGTGTTTGAGGATGTAGAACCCGAAGATGAAGTGCAAATTGTCGTTCCACAATATTGTAAACCGAATAATAAATCGGATAATTCTGACTTCACATTGACCGTAAATAGCGCTTCATTGAAACGCTTCTTATCTTTGATTCGACATTGGGGCGATAGCGAGGTGATACAAGCAAATAAGCAAGGCCTCGCATTTACCAATCTCGGCGGAAAAGGATATAGAAAAGGACAGCCATTAGGCCATCTTGAAAAAGGAACTACTTTCAAAGTAGTATATCGAATTGATGGCCTTATGGAGTCCATAAGAACTGTTTCAGAAGAATATTTGAGAAATCATGCCACAGGTGAAGACGGAAAATGGCTAAAAGGAGAAATAAACCTCCCCGTACCTGCCGGAACTTGGGGCAACTGCCATTACATTCAAGACATTGATGTCGAAGAATATTGGCCCTCTGAATTTTCATTTGAAATTTTGAAAACTACAGAATTCATGAAGAACTTGAAAACCGCAGCAGCATCTACATCTAGAATACAATTCACTACTGAGGATTTTGACAATCCAGGAAAACTAGTAATGATATGCTCGAATGGTGGTGTTACTGGTGAAGTTTTCAGAGTTATTTACGACCAAGACGAAGTAAAAGTACTGAGAGATACGCCGACAACGGTTTTTGACTCTTGGCTACTCAACAGAATCATGCAAAATACCTGTCGCAAAGGACAAACAAAAGTGCTTGTGACAAATAGTGACATCACAGTGACACATCTTACAGGAACTAAAGAAAAGATTTGGATGTGTGGAACTTTAGATGCACTTTGAACCGCTCATGGCAGAAATTATTTGGTCGAATGCAAAAGACGCCAAAGGAGTATCCTTAGTTAATCCAAAAACTCAAGATTTGACGCTGCTGAAAAACCATCAACAATACCTAAGAAAAAGGAGATGGGGCACATACGGGAAATGGAAGAAATTTTTTGAAGAAACAAAATGCAACGAGATACCTGCAGCAGAAGCCCGAGAACTAATGTTAGAAATTTACAGGGCACTGTATGACACAGTTATACCCGCAGCAAGTTACTCGAGCATGGGTGGGAGGAACCAAAACGAAGGCCTGCTCCATGAAGCTTTGATTGCGTGGGAAGATGCATATTGATACCGCTCATGACATTGAAAGAACGAATCAAGATGAAGAAGTCAATGACAGACCAGCAGATTTGTATTTACTGTGGGAAAACTATGACGAAAGGGGAAACTGCCCTAATGCTCAAGAACCACCCAGGGTCTTCATTGTCCATCACAAAGAATCTATGGATTCATGAAAAGTGCAGGAGAAAATTTGCTGCATATGTTATGGGGATTAAATAACACCGCTCATGACAGATGAAAGGTCAATAGAAAGACAAAACGGCTCGTTCTGCGAGACGATCCTATGGAATGCAAGAGACAAACTAGACCCGCCCTACAAAGGCTATGTCATGTTTGCATCCAGTAGCCCAGACACAAATGTTCCACATTTGCTGGAAAAGGGCTACAGCGAAGACGACATTGTCATCGTTGAATACGACGACCACGAAACGATTTGGGTTCCCGAAGACATCATCGTTGACGATGGTGGATCGAAAACCCGATTGAAGTGTTGTAATGGATGCATAATGATGGAAGAGGCTTGAAGCACCGCTCATGAAAAAAATCAATTTGAACCCATGGCAAAGGAACGCAGTATGGACTTGCCTTCGTTACATGGAAGCAAACTGTGACGAACACGGATTGTACTACATGTGGTGGGCTCTCGGAATGGGAAGTCGTGAAGACAACGGTTTGACCCCAGAAGAGATTGAATCGAAAGACAAGAAGGTCAAGGAAATCCTTTCTGAATGCCTTGAAATCCTTAACCCTGGTCCTGACTACATCAAGAAATTGTTTTCAGGGCCTTGAACCGCTCATGACTGAAAAAAGTAAACCAGTAGGATATGCTAGAAAGACAGCAGACGAGAAAGTGAAATTATCTCTTAATGTGAATGCATTGCAAGATTGTTCAAACTATACTGCCTCGGACGGACAACGATACATATCCCTTTTGATAAATAAATACAGATTACAGAAGGTAATGAATGGGGAAGCAGCAGTAACGACTGTTTCGCACAACCAAGAATAACACCGCTCATGCTCCAAAGAACTCGAACTAAAGCAGAAGCGCTGATTCGCCTACGCAGAGAATGGAGGAGGTGTGCAAAGGAATGGTATTACAGTCTCGACCATCAACACAGACAGGAAATGCGTCGTGTTGAAGCATTGATTACTAATAGGGAATCAGCCCTATTTACTCCTTTGTCAATTGAAGAACAAGAAAAACTCTTCAAACTCTACATAAAATATGAGGTCATGCGAAACCAAGACCTTGATGAAAAATCAGAAAAGACACTAAGAAATATCATAAGAGCAATCCTAAAACTGGAAGCTTGTAGAGGTAGGTCAATCTGAAACCGCTCATGGACGAAATAGACCCTACGGACCCTCAAGTAATTGAACAAAAATTTGCGGATTCATCAATAATTAATGATTCAGCGTTTACTGAACTCACAATTGATGATTGGTACAAATTAGATCACAATGATTGGCAGGATATCATAAATGAATACAATTTCCTGCTTTCAAAATACAATGAGATAGAAAAAATACTTGCAGAGGCTTTTACCACAGACCCGAAGCACAATGCTGCTGAATACTTGAACATCCTTGCCGAAGTGACGGGACTGATTCAAAGGTGAACAACCGCTCATGATAGAGAAATTAGTTGAATTAAATCAAAGAAATCTTTTGGCAGTAGCCTTGACAGGTATGTGGGCAGGCTTTATCGGTCTGATAATGCCCGAGCCATACACCTTGACTTTCATTGGGATTTTGTCATACTTTTGGTTTGCATACATGCTATTACCAAAAGAAACAATCGATAATGAAGAGACAATTTCAATAGAAAACAAAAAATACTCAGAGGAAGAGTAACCACTCATGACAAGAAAAGTTGAGGTCTTAGAACAAGCTCAATTCCCTAGTTTGAATTTGTCATTGATTCGTATGCGAGAAATTGCCAAAGATGGTGGAGAAGTATACAATATTCATTTGGTGGATGGCCGAAGAGAATATTTGAAACAATTATTCAATGTGGGAAATAAGTCAAAAAACAGAAGCGCATCAAAACGAACTGACTTGCTCAAATCAAAGTTCGACGAATGGAAAGAAGTACTAGAGTGGATTGTTGAAGGAGAAAATTATCTTTCTTTTGAACAACAGTCTAGAATGGATAGATGAAAATACCGCTCATGCAATTATCTTACCAAACACCGAACGGTATTGAAGAATTTTGGACTGGAACCGAAGAACAACTAAAGAAACATCTCCTAGATGATTGCGGCGTGGACATTGTGATTTCTCGAAATATCGAGGGTCAAAAAATGGAATGCCGCCTCACAAAAGCAGGTGATTTTGCTATTGAAGATATGGGGAATGATAGGATTTACCTAAAACCTAGAACAAGATGTACGCTTACAGACAAAAACGGAGTACAGATTGTGAATACCATCATTGATCTTGATGCCAGACTAGACCAAGTTGAACGCATACGATTGATGGAGAAATTTTTGACTGAAATAGATTTTGAAAACAAAGACATCATCTAGTTGAACCCGTTCAAACCGCTCATGACGAACTTAGTAGCAATGGTAACCCGCCGAATAATTGGGATTTTGATGCTGCTTGGAGCTTTGGCTTACGCAGGTGCGACATACTTCGAGTATGACCTTCCCCAAGCAGACCTACCAGCATTTGTACACACGCCAGCCTTTTACACTGGATACATCACAATAATGGTGTTTTGTTGGTTGCCAGTACTAGTGGCGATTCCTAGTCGAAGACAAGTGAATCTAACTCCAGTACAGTCTCAATTCGAGACTCCAATGCAACAAGGACAACAAGGCTGGGGAGAAGCGTTTGAAATGCCTCCAGGCTCCGGCCAATGGTATATCCAAGGTTATGGACAATACTGGCAATGGTCACAAGAAGAAAATGATTGGATACCATACCAAAACTAAACCGCTCACTACCCGAGGACAGACAGAACACCAATATTCCGAGACAAAGTACAAACAGATTACGGTCTAGTTTGGAAGAAGTCCAGTAATTCAAGGTCACTGCAGTTCAAAAATGAGGTAGTGCTTCGTGCGAAACTCGCGTAGGATAACCGATAGACCAACTACGAGGTTTTCATAGTTTCGTTGTCCAGATATTAATTGTCAACGGACTAATCGGCAGGAGTCTTAGGACTGGCCGTAATACGCATGGCGTATCCGCACGAACCGCTCACCTGTCCACAGACAGACGAAATAAAGCCCATGACAAAGTATGAACAGATCAAGGTCTAGTTCAGAAGAAGTCTAGTTGCTGAAATTAGTTCTGCAGTTATTTGGACAGTTGCTTTGTTGCCAAGGACGGTGAGGCGGACTTGAACTAGAACAAGCCTCTTTTTGGAACCCATACAAGCTTCTGCAATAATTTTAGTTCACAAGGTTACTGGCCTGAGCAGTGTGCTAGGGAGGGAAACGACGAAAGACCCTTGTTCCGATATACAGGACATCACCGAAAACAAGTGTAACAAACCGCTCATGACATTGAAGCAAAAGCTCATTGATTTTTTGTTAGAAAACGCCTCTTCTCTTAGTGAGATATACGAGGCCTTACCAGACGAAAAAGAAACGACTATTAGAGGTCGTTTGAATGAAAATATAAACAAATGTTTCAAACGCGTAGGCCGAGGAATTTACATTGCAACCATTGGTGAAACTCAATGCGCCTTAATTGAAGGAAACGCATGGGATAAAATCAAGTCGTTCGAAGACGACTCATTTGATGCAATAATTACAGACCCGCCATACGAAGCTTTGAACAAACAAATGCAAACCGGGACAACACGCAAACGAAATCTAAACAAAGGTTTCGACTTTGAAACAAGAGACCTTGATTTAGAAATGTTTGGCGAATTGTTCCGTGTTTTGAAACCTAATGGGCATTTTTTCTGCTTTATGCCGTCAGCAAAGCACGACACGATAGATTACATACACGCTCAAGTAAAACTTGCTGAACAGGCAGGATTTACTTTCAATTCTCAATGGGTGTGGGACAAGAAAGTTATATCGTTAGGCTACAATGGAAGGCCAAGGCACGAATTGATTATGTTCTTCTCTAAAGGAAAACGACGAAGAATCAACAATTCGATTCCTGATGTTTTGACTCACGCCCGAGTTATGGGCAAAAAACGAGTCCACCAAACGGAAAAGCCGATAGAATTATTGATTGATTTACTGAAATTCTCCACAAATGAGGGAGATACGGTATTAGATCCATTTGCAGGCTCTTTCAGCCTCGGCATGGCAGCAATGCTAACAAAACGATGTGCTGTTGGTATTGAACTTGGTAAAGAATTTCTTGATGCTGGATTCAAACGCATGAAGGATTCTCTCGGTTTCAATATCAACACTACATGACCCGCTCACGAAGAACTCATAAACTGTAAGCACTTCGTTGGTAATCCATGAGAACCCAACGAATAAGAAACGCAGTAAACAAACTACTAGCGGAAAAAGGACCGCTACCCACGCACAAGATACTAGAAGGAGTGAACGAACGAACCAAATGGGGAACTACTTCACACCAACTTGGCAATATATTAGCCAAATATCCTGACTATCAAAAAGTCGGCCATACTTATCGTTCTGGTGTTATATCGGGAAGTTATGAGGTATGTGTTTGGGATTTAACCTCTCATGACAAAGACATCTCTACAGGAAATTGAACACCTAGAGGAAAGAATGGTGAAAATGGCTCAAAAAATAGCCGAGCTTGAAAAGAAATTAGAATTCACCAAAGATGAACACGGCGCATTAGTCGTTGTTAACAAAATCGAATCACGAGTAATAGAACTCGAACGGAAATTCGACCAAACTATCCGGGCAGCAGAAAACCTCGCCAAAGGCGGGGACAACTGGTATTGGGAATATGGTTGAACACCGCTCATGACAAAACTGCGAACAATAGATAACAAATTAGTCCTTGAGACTGAAATAAATGGAACAGCATGCCACAGCCCAGTTTTGGAAGGATATGAATCCTACAGTGGCTGGTTTTGGTTCATAGTAGAGAAGGACGCCTATGGAAAAGGAATCCATTATGGTTATGTCCAAGGAATGTATGAAGAATGGGGCTCAATTAGTCAAGATGAACTTGATTCAATGCCCAACAAAATATGGAAAATCAATGAACAATCCCTGCCATACGCAGGTCGCCGTTGAAACCGCTCATGAACGAACTGGAAAAAATCGCGCAGAAAATCAACGATGACGAAGTTGCCTTCCGACAATTTGTTAACCGGGCAATGAAGGCCGGACCTCCTTTGGAGGAATGGGAGAGACGCAGAAGGGCTCAATCTATCGATGACTCAATTTGAGGAAAATCTCACCGCTCATGTCGAAATGGACAACGAAAGAGAGAGCCAATTACATGGCTCGCATTATCAGACAAAACATAAACAAAGACAACATGCGCTGTAATGGTCGAACATTTGACGGCTGCCTCGAACATTCAGCAGAAGAGAACACCGAAGTTCTTAGACTCTTATGGGAGAAGGCACAAAGATCTCCGAAGTTGAAAGAGAACCTGTTCAAATACATCCATGAAGATTCCTTCAGGAAGTTAAACAATTGAACCGCTCATGTCTACAAGATGTAATGTCGTGGTGAAGGACGACCTCGGGCAAGAACTGTGGTTTTATCGTCACAGTGACGGTTACCCAGAAACTGTCCTTCCCAGCCTACAACCATTGATTGACAAGGTCAATGACGGAACCTTGCGTGGAAACCTCGTCCAGTTTTCTGGATGGATAATTAAGCAAGGTATCGAAGAATACCAAGAAATGAGTGAAAAATACCCAGATATGTTTGGATGGAAAGTTGGAGCTTACGAGCCCACAACCCAACAACACGGGGACATTGAGCACTTGTATACCATTGAGCTTGGGGAGAAACCCAAATCAATCCAAGGCACAGCAACACTCAAAGGCACAGCAACACTCAAACACGAACCCATCCATTGGTGACGGGTTTGACCGCTCATGCAAAAACAAGAAAGAAGACTTGGACCCGTGATTCCAAGAGCAAAAAGGAAAACCCATACATCAAGAGGGATTCCTTTGACGCCATATGATAGTAAAATCATCAGAATTCACGGCAATACCAAGACAGATCCAAACATCTGCGATACCGTCAAAGGTTGCGCTGGTCGTTGCTGGGGTTGTTATGCAAGAGGCTCACCCGGAGTACTATTCAGTCGTATAGATTTTGATGAACCAGTTTCACAAATACTCGACAAAGGTTCACTCCGATGGGACTGCATGAACTTGATGTTCAATCGACCCGATATTAGATGGGTTCGCATTGGCGTCATGGGTGACCCAAGCTTTGATTGGCCTCTAACGGTCGATACCGCAGAAGTGATTGCTAGTACTGGATTGATTCCAGTAATCATCACTAAGTTTTGGAGGATGCCAACTAATGCAGAACTTACACGACTTGCTATTGCGGGGGCTGTTATTCACTGGAGCGTTATTCCAGGATACGACCAACACCCAGACGATAGCAACAGAAGCCGACGCATCCTTGATACACTGTATAAATTACACAGAATGTCGAACGAGGAGAACATTTTCATCCGACTTTGCACTTTTTTGTGGGATCGAAAGACCCCTGATGGCGAAAAGCTATGGCAGGCACAAGAATACTTTGCAAGCGAAGCAAAACGACACGGATGGAGAATTTTGGAAACACCGTGGAAAATGGAAGCAGATGACCCAAGATGGGAATATGTTGACCGTGAAAAGTATGAACGAACACACTCCTATGCTGACTGGGAAAAGGTAGGTAGGAAACAAACTGCTGGAGCAATTTACTTTGAAGGAGACCCATACAAAGAGAAAGATGCCTGGGCAATCGGATGTGTCACCACTTGTGGGAAATGTCCGAATCAGTGTGGCACAGAAAAAACTAGGTGATACCGCTCATGACAAAAGCAAAGAAAATACAGTTTTGGATCGTAACCCTTTACGATCCAACTGCTGAAATGGAATACGAGCAGTACGAAGGAATGGAATTGCTTTATGTGCGAACAGAAGAAGAGGCAAAGGATTTAGTGATTAAGCACACCCTTGAATACATGCCAAAACAAGACGATTTTGCACTGGACAAGGAATGGGAAGCTTACCGTGAATGGACACCGTTTAACCCACAAACAGGTGAACCGAACGAGCCACTTCCACGACCGAGCGATTACAAAACGATGCCTTTGTACGATTTCACCGAACGGATTTCTAATTCGGGCAAGGCAACAGGTGTGTTTGAAACCAAACTGAACGACCTTGCAATGAAAATTGGTTATGACGAGATCGGCATGGTGTACAATGAAGAAACTTGGGCGCAAAACGACCCAATTGCCACAATGCACCTCCACACGATTGAATGAATACCGCTCATGGAAAAACAAAGATACGATGTAGGATGTTATTTTGATGGAGCCTTCGGCTTCAAAAATAATGCATTACGAATTATTGACTTTGCAGAAGGACTAGGTTGGGAAAACCTTCCGGAAGAGATAACAAACCTATCGGAAATGGATGATGACGAGATTGACGCGCACTTTGAAATCATTGTAGAAGTCATTGATGAACTAGAAGGATGGCTTACAGACAACACGATTCACGAAGAAAATGAATATTGGTGTTGGATTGACGGCGACTTTGGACTTTGGGCTCATTGCGATGAATGCGGAGAACCAATCAACAAAGGAGAAGGCTGTCCAATGGAAAGTTGTCAATGAACCGCTCATGAACAATTTCATCGGAAAAGACAAACGGGAATATGATATAGAGTTCATTGAGGAGTATGAAAGTAGAATGGAACAAGTCATACCTGTGCTTTATGTTGACGATGTCGCACTATACAAACCTATCATAGCCATCATTCGATACGAAGGAACCGAAATAGGAGAAATTTGCATCGAAGAAAAATGGTTGAAATATGAAGAGCCTGGAGAAGAACCAGAATATTTTATGGAATATTGCAAATGCGACGAAAGAATCCGAAAGAAAATGCCTTCAATCGGTTCTAGTGGATGCGGTTGCATTCACGGCGAAATAAAAAAAGAGCACAGAAGAAATGGTATTGGAACCTTCGTAATTGAACAATTACGGAAACTTGGTTATGAACCGTGCCCTGATGAAGAGTGCGGGGAATATGGCGAAGGTTGGGTTGAATTTTGGAATAGCCAAGGTTACACCACCCTCGACGGCGACCCAATAGAACATTATCTGCCCTCATACTAAACCGCTCATGGATAAATTGACAACAGAGGATGACGCTTTTGAAATTCTTTTCGAAGTCGTTGCCCGTATGTACTATTCTCGTATTCTATCCAAGCAAGATTTTCATGATGTTCGAAGGGAAGTGAAAAAGTTAAAACTAATCTTTCAAAAGATTCACGAACATGGCTATTATGATTTAGAATACGATTGAACCGCTCATGAAATCAAAAAACTTTGAAATCTGGGTACTGCCGCATTGGGCAGCAACTAGAATAACTGAGACATTAACATTGGACGCAGAAAGTTCCTTTTTTGGACATGAACTTAGAGAGGATATTAGAAATGCTCTAAGTAAAATTGAGTCTTTGAACCACTTTAAGGTAAGTGCGTTATTAAACACAATAAAACAAGAAACAAGACCAATCGAAGGTCATACAGATCCAGGAGCAATCGAGGATTGTTGGAACGAATTGATGGAAATGTTGGAAATTGACGAACAATGAACCGCTCATGCCACTATTAGTAGGAATAGAAAACGGCCCATCAAAGGGCTTTACAGACGAAGAACTTGATTTTACCAACGGCTTTCGCCTTGGTAGTGTAAGTTCAGTAACAGGATGCGGAGATTACCGAGACCCAAGAGAGTTCTTGAATAGACTCATGTTGGTATGGCCTCTCTTCAACGCACATTATACCAAAGATTCTGATGGCAACCTTGTAGGCGAAATGCAGAAACTACCAGATTTTGTAAATCTTGAGTTTGTTGAAAGAATGAAAGAAGCAGGCTGGTACACGAACGCAGCATCTTGGACTACAAGACTGCAATTCGCAATCAGCCTATCTTGGTTCTTGATTCGAGAACACAAGCATAAATTCGGTGGCCCATCTATGGAAGAAAAAAACTACACAAAGGAAGAAAAAGGCTACGGACATCCTGATGATAATCCGGATGGAGTTCTTTTCCTTGATGGAGCATGGAGTCCAGAAGAACACCTAAGAGGACACAACAGAAAGCAAAGGCAATTCGAAGAGGCAGTTCTAGCAATCTCGAAAGACCGCTTTATGGTAGTGAATCCTCACAAGGCTTACGAAAAGACAACAATCGATCCCAAGAACTATGATTCTCAAGGATACTTGATTGATGTCTAATACCGCTCATGGAAGAACCAAAATACATAGTATGGAACTATTTTGATAACATGTCTACGGATGGAAACAGATACTCTACCCTAGGACAAGCAATAGAGGCCGCTAAACAATGGCTACTGAGATACAAAGAGCAAGGATATTACGCCTGTGCTCAAAGAGATATAGTAAATATCTATGGTGTTGCAGAAGGAAGCAGGATGAATGCACATGTGCCTCTTAGATTCCTACAAGCCTGCATCGTTGATGCAGAAGACGCTGAACAGTTCAATGATATCCAAGATATTGCGATGGCAAGTCTAGTAGATGTATCATTTGTGATGAACCCGATACATCAAGATGTAGTGATGGGTGAACGAATAAAGGTAAAACTTGGCGACATGTTAGAGGAAAACTGGATGATTTGTGAACTTGTTGAAACATGGAACAAGCACAGAGAACGCAATTATGCTGAAGCATAAACCGCTCATGTCAGAAGAAGACAAACCTCCGTTTATATGGAGAGATATTGATGAAGAAAGAAAATGGTTCCGTATATGGAGTCCAGATAGCGAATATACTGGCGACACCCCTGCAGAGGGGGGCAAGTATTACGAAGCATTTATGACTCAATCGGAAGCAACTGATTTGACGATGATGCTTAGACTGATTACAGGAGATAATTGGTTTAACAACGCAGGTGAACCCGATCTTGAATATCGCCCCCGAACGGGTGAAGACAACATTGCAGGTTTGGATGGTTCATGGGAAAGAGACGATGGCTCTTGGCAAGATCGTAATAGATGAACTAACACCGCTCATGCAAACTAAACCTATTGAAACAAGACACGGGCTCGCAACCCCATACATGGCCTTTGTCGATGAAGATGGAGATATAAACGAAATTATCCTCATACTTGAGGACTAACCGCTCATGATTAATGGAAGCAAAACACTAGAAGATGTAAGAAAATTAGATAGTAGCCAATTAGATCCTAAAACATTCATGGATTTATCAGGTTTTAAGGATTGGACTTACACAATCGAAGTCGCAAAACAGTTAATTAGAGACATCGAAGATGGTAGCGATATGTGCAAAGAGACAATTCTTTGGGCTTTTGATTATGCAACAACAATATGGGAATTTGACAGAGGTTGTTACGAAATATTAGCCCACGCATGGCTAGATTAAACCGCTCATGCCGTTGGAAAATACAGACGAATATTGGGATAGAATACTGCATGATACATGGAGCCACAATGAATACTTTGACATAATGTGCGAATTTCTTTACAAGAAATTTCCACTAGATGTACAGGACTCTCATGCTGACCCTTGGGCTGAACCAGTTGTGAAAACACAAGAAGAGATGAGAGATTTGATAGACAAGTTGGATTCTTACTGGAAGCACAAAATAAAAATGCTACTTGGGAAACAAGATTACATCCCTTGAAGCCCGCTCATGAAACGCTTAAAATGGTGCATTACCAACGGTAAAAAGGTCATTATGACTTTACCAGATGGCTCATTCATCAAAACAAAGGAAGACGCAGAGCAGGCCGCTTTTTGGGCCACTGGGTCTTGGCGAGTTTTGCCCGTTGGCGAATATCCTGATTCTACAATCCTCGATTTCACAATTAACACAGAACATTGGAGGACTCTTGCAGAGGAGGAATTGTCACAATTACTCGCACTTTGACCGCTCATGACAAAAAACGGAACCTACCGGGGCATCTTTGAATGCAAGTTTTGTGGGTCTCGACACATTTACCCTAAAGAGGGGTATACGACCCGTGAAATACTAGAAAATTATGCTAATGAACACACAGCCGTCTGCGAAGGCGACAGAAAACTAATGAAAGCTCCCCATTGGGAGCCGACAATCAACGGAGGCCCTATGCTAAACAAGCATCAGTACTTACTTGTAGACATTATAGAACAAGAAGTAGATGCGTTAGTTTAAACCCACCGCTCATGCTTGAAGAATATAAGCACCCGCAACTCGGTTTGGACCTTGTCCAACTCGAAGCGGATTTGATAACAAAACACGGTAAGAGTTGGAACAAAGACCAATCCTTAATTGAAAACATCCGTGTAACAGAAGGAGATGAGTTTTTGAAACAACTCCAGGCAAAAATGACAGCCTATCGCAATGATTTGTTGGTTGCACAAGATGTAGTGACAAAATTGCTTGGGGCACTGGAGGGCTCCCCTCTCCTATTACCTGAAATACTGTCGCCAGCCTAAACCGCTCATGTGCAAATGTATGCCCCCAAAAGACAACAATCTGACAATCGTACGAAGTGAAGTTGCTGGAGAAGTGACATTCGATTATCATCAGTGTGACTGTGGCTCAATCACAGTCACGGCTGATAATGGAACGGAAATCCAAGCGATTGCAAAAGTATCGAACCCACACTATCCTTGGGGAAATGTATCAATTCTAGCCAGCGATTATGTATTGTTCGCTAGAATGATGTACTTGTAAGGGGTCGGACCGCTCATGGAGACAATCACAGATGGATTGAATAAATTAGTTCGCCAAGCTTTCGATATGGTCGGTAACGCTTGGTATAACAATAACGGGACAGAAGGATTGGTAGAATTTTTACTAACTTTAGACCACATGAAGAAATACGATGAAAAGAAACTAACCGAAATGGTAAATCGATATTCAGGATTTATTGACACTGACGATGAAGGTGTAGGAAACGACTCATGGGTTGAAGAATACACAGGTTATTGGTTTTCATCAAGTGACAAATTTTGGAATTTTTACACAAAGATGGATCAACCAGCAAGAATGAAACTTTTGAATTGGTTGGCTTTAAAGTATGAACAGCGTAATCACGCTTGAACAACCGCTCATGAACATTGAATACATAGAAGGAACAATTGCAGTTGGAGTTAGCCCAGACGGCACACCCCACAAGATAAATTTCTATATCGACGAACAAATGTGGGAACAATCGGGATTACCTAAGAGCATGTTAATCGAAGCAGGAACATCTGAACTGCTAGAGGCTTTCTTGAAGGCATTTCAAATTTTTAGTTTAGAAAACTAAACCGCTCATGAAACTTAAGATTGAAATCGAGATGAAAGATAAAGATGTATTTTCTTTACTGAAACAGATGATGGACAAAATTAGGATAGAACCAAGACCGATACTAGTGCCTACAAATGAAAGCAAATCAGATTTTGTGAAAACACAACCTGAATACAAACCACAAGAGGAATTAGTAGAGGTGATTGAAGAAAGACCAACCTGCATGGACGAAGCCGGTATGCCTACTAAATTCAAAAACAGATGCTCAATTTGTGGAGAAATAGGTAGAAATGCTCGTTCTCATAGAGACACTATGCGAAACGGAACATACCATTGGGTTCTACGCCCAGGTGAATCCGAAGAGGAATGACCGCTCATGAAAAACTATACAAGTGAAACGGCTAGTCTAATTGGCAAACGACCATTAGATATCCGTAATCACACAGAAACAATATTGATAACAGTGGATAATAAACTCGAAGATGGCTACAGTAAAAAATTGTCATCCAATCGAGTAGCAAAAGACTCAGGGGGATTCAAATTCCTAATGGAGCCGGAAAAGGCAGAAGACTTTGATGTTAACACGCTTGTTGAGAGTCACCGAAGAATCGGACTCAACGACAACGACATAATCATTGCCGCCGACTTTCCGATTCCCAGATTTGCAAACCTAACGGATGAAGAAGTTATCAATCGCCAGCAAACAAGCTGTGATTGGTATACAGAGATGAAAGAGGTAATTCCTCAAACAATCCCTGTCATTCATGGAAGAAATGCAAAAGAGATATTGTACCACTTGAACAATTACAACACAGACGGTATGGTTGGGTTTGGTTCAAACCTTGCTCAATCAACTCACCGTGTAATGTCTAGAATCGGGGCAGCAAAAACTGACTCGACAAAGCCCCTTGTCAGCAAATCAGATTTATGGCAAGTAATCATTGAAGCGAGCGAAGAACTACTGCAACAAGATCGCAAGTTCTTCCTGCTTGGTGCTGGAGGTATGAATGCTGCAAAGATAGCCACAATGCTCGGCGCAGAATGTGTCGATGCTACAAGCTGGCGCTTGAACGCAATGACTCGAAGATTGATGGATGCTGAACACGGACGCTTCATCAAAGTCGGTAGAGACTCTACTTTACACAAAGAGTGGGCAGATTCTCACCTTCGTAAAGCACACCAAGAAGACGACCACCCCTTTGGTTACGCCAAAGGCTACGCATTTGATGAAATGATAGCACTTCTAAGTGCTGATGGGGCAGAAGCAACTACGGCTAGAGGATTACACAACATATGGGAACTTGACCGTGATGCTAAGGAACTCAGCGAAATGGCTGATGACCCCGACAGACTCAAGCAGCACATTTTGAATCAATGGCAAGGAACAGGCTACCACCACAGCCTAAACAAGAAAATTCTAGCGCAAGCGTATGACATCCGTAAAGGTGCATCGCCAGCAGACGAATTTATCAATTTCCACGCATTGGATTCTACGATAGTGGCTTGAAACCGCTCATGACTAATAATTGGATAAATACACAAGCAGGAGTTAGATTTGCGTTTCATACGATACCTAAATTAACCGATGCTGTAAATAGAATTGGTGATATATTGGCTGGGATGCAAGAAGATCCATACGGTGAAGAAATTACACCCGAATCTGTAAAAGATGCTTTTCTAGATATGAAAATGAAACAAAGAGAAGACATTCATCGCAATGTGATATCTACCAAAGAATACATTGACCCCAGTTGGGAACCTACCCAACTGGAAATCCTATTATATCGTGCGCTAAGTCGAGTCTATGTCAAGGAAGAAGGCGATGCCGCATATGATGAAGCTTTGACTGCATTAGCTATCGCTTCGAATGATTTTAGAAATGAATTAGTTGAACATACATTCGTTTCTGAGGACGAAATAGCAGACGACAATCCACAAAGGATTGACTGGGAATACAAAAGGTGATAAAAAATCACCCTAAACCGCTCATGGTAAAGAAACATGTTACAGTAGGCGAACTTATTGAAATATTGACACAGCCAAGAGATACAACAATGGACACAAATGTTGTGTTTTACTTTTTGGAAGACTACGACGGCTGGCAACTGGAAATTGACACCGTTTTTCATTTTGATGAAACGCCTACTAGAAAAAATGTGTCACCGACTGGTGGCAACCGAGTTGAAATAACACTCAAAAGAATAGGAACAGACGAAGGAGGAAATAGCGCAGACGATGATGTAGGCGTATCAATCCTATAATCCGCTCATGCAACCGAACCGTGAAGATGGAATGGACATCAGTGTCTGGGATGAAAAAGACCAATGGATGTTATTGATGGGTAAAATGCGAGACGCAGACACACAATTGTTTTACTCGTCAGCCCGTTCAGGAAGTATTCGTAAAGATTTTTCTTTGGAACACTTCTCAAAATTTATGGCAACCACTAGATACGGTGACGGAAAAGTCATGTGTCCTAGACCAGATATGTCCAAAATACCAGAAGATGACGATTTCTGTGTGGAAATCAATGGAGTCACCTTTTACAGGTGGGAAATATTGACGCTAATCAATGCATCAAACAACCACCTATGGTGAACCGCTCATGACAGAACAATTGGATAAGATAAACCAAAAAATAAACGAAATGATGGCAAAAGGAGACTTCGGAACCCCGGCAGATCCCTCGCTCATCAGTCAAACATGGATGCGCTTGACGCAAGAATTAGTAGACCAAATACAAGGTGGGAAACCAACTTACAACCAAATCACAGGACTGTGGTATCAAGGAGACAGAGGCAAAGTGGCTTACACTGGTCGTGCTCAAGAGGAAATCACTATACCTGCTGATGCCAAAATTTTGGTTTTCCGCCAAGACAAGGCTCAAGAGAACCATCCAGACATGTCGGTGGTCTATGTGACCTACGATTCTGAATGAACCGCTCATGAAAGATAAAATGCACCTGACAGAACCAGAAAAAGAAACACTTGACTGGTTAAAAACAGCAGGCTGGTACAACTGGGGTTCCGAATACTACTTTTCAGATGTATTCGCCCATGAATTGCCAGATAGATTAGAAAAAACCCAAAAACAAATGGATGCAATCCTAACTTCTTTGAAATTCAAACAGCTCGTTGTCCTTTGGGAAGCTGAGTATGATGAAAGAACCGAAGACGGATTCCAAGCGTATGTAGGGTATATTGTAGGTCCAACATGGAGAACCTACGACTACTATGGTGAATTAGACAAAGAGCACATTAAGTACGAGTTTGGAGGGCAAGACCCCCGAGAAAACGACGACATACAGCCTTTGACACATGAAATGATGGTGAGTCCATTTATGAAGCAATTGACAGAAGAATTACAGGCTATCCAAAAAGGAGAACCCGTTCTGAATGTGAATGGAAACCCGATGGGTGGAGCAATGTGGAACTTAATTATTTCACATAGAGACTTTAGCCTATGGACGGGATACAACTCACGGACAGGAGAATTCTTAGAAGGAGGCCCACATATTCTGCCCAATGCAAATTGGAGCGTAAAGGAAACAAAAGCCTACTTCGGACTAACAGGAACATCAACTTACGATCCAGAAAACCCGCAAGAAAATGTTATGCATTCATTCTTGAGGCTTTACAACTGGATAAATCCCTCAAGATGAGGGCCGCTCATGCTAACAGGAAAAATACTAAAAAAACACTTTGAGACTCCAGAAATCATAGGTCTCGTCGAGACAACACTCATTGCAGAAACGATTGCAACACTTATGAGAGAAAGAGTAGATGAGTATATTGAGCCTATATGGAAAAATCATTGGCATGAGAACAAACAAAAATACCTCGATGCATTACAAGAAACAGAAATGAAACGAGACAAAGTTTGGTTCTTAGACCGTTTGACAGATGAATGTTTGGAAAATAACTGGAAAGAACACTACGACAAAGCTTCTCTGCTATTGTTAGACAAAACCTATTATGCAAAACTAGACCAAGCGCACATAGATAATGACAATGAGCCAACAAAAGAAGGAAATTGTCCTGCGTTGGAAGCAGAATCTGATTATCGTACATGCAAAAGAGAATTGTTCTCGGCAGCTTTGAATATATTTTCAAGCATACCGGAACTGAAAGTTCTTGCAGATGAAGATTCACCAGTTTGGTACTCGCCATGCAAGGCACCGAAACCTTCCAATTACAAAGGGAAGTATTGGAGTAATGAAGAATACATAGTACACACTTTGATGGGTAATATTGTGAAATCGCAGAAACTCTCAGCAGAGGATACAATATCAAGATTTAAATCGAGGTATCTATGATAACCGCTCATGGAACACTACCAATGCAAAATGGACGCCCAAACATGGCAACTGTACTCAAGCACGATGGACTGTGATGAGGTTGCTGAAATCCTGAACATGTCATTCAATTTGATGGCTCGGGACATGTACGGTGCGACCAAGAAGCCCGGAGTACCCTTCGGGCATCAAGACGCGATTGACTTCGCGGAAAAATTGAAGCATGACATGAGGATCGTGATGAGTCTGTTTAGCCGCTACGGAACTTACGACTCAGAACCCGATGGAATGCTTGCCTACCAAGTACAGCAATGCCACGACCACTACTACCCGGATGTGAAAATCCAAGTGAACCGTTGGTCTGTTGAGGCTTTGTGAAACCGCTCATGCAACAATTAAAGCAATTAGCACAATCCATGCAAGAACAATTGATGATTCATGAGTTTCCTGAAATGAACCCGATTTTATCGGAATTGAACAAAATAGATCTTGCTTGGAAAATGCTTGATGAAGAAAGAGACAAACACCGCAAATCCTCTCTTGCCTACAAAAGGCTGGATGAAGTAAATCTAGGTTTACTTCGCCTCGGAAAAGGTGGAGCAAATGAAAGTGTTGCGGAAACAGACCTTTCAAACAATAAAGAAGCATTGGAGTCGCATTACAAAGAAATGATTGCGAGGATTAGAGATGGTGTAGACCTTGACCCGCCGACAGAAGTTGAAATGATGGCAAGTTTATCATCACAATCTTTAGTCGGACCCAGCGCAGCCCCTGGCAGCAATTTGAACGGGTTTGTCAATACAATGGAATATCTAATGAGAAGGAATTTACCATCAGCAGATATGGACTATGCTTACAATCACCCAAATGGATTTACTGAAACAGAAATGTGGCACATTGACCACACCATAAAACACTTGAAATTTAATTTCAAGTGGGTGAATGGAACAAGAAAGAAAACATTGCTTTCTTAGATACCGCTCATGAAAATTATCAATAAAGCTCATTCACAAAAAGCAGTTCAAATTTATTTGCACTACAACCTAAAAGCAAAAGGAGGAAACATCATACCTCTTGAAGTCGCAATAGAATTAGCAGCAAAAGAACTTGGACTGATATGATACCACTCATGGAACAATTAGATACAGTGTTGAGGGATTTCCTGAACATAAAATCAATTCACACTAATTGTAGAGTTTGTAATCGCAAATTGACTGACCCAGTCTCAATATATCGAGGCGTCGGGCCAGAATGTGCAAACACAGAATATGATTTACGAATTCCGGACATATCTATATTGACCGAATTAGAACATGAAGCCTGTTGGGGTGATGATGGAGAAAATCCAACATACCCTGAGGTATGTGTCAGATTATGGTTCGAAGCGATGTGTCCTTGGTGTGACTTACCATTGACCTCTCTAATGTTCACCATCGATTGTAGCAGTTGGAATTCAGAAAATTGCAAAATACATGGATATCAAGAATGGGGCGAACTGGAAGAACTCAAAGATGCTATAGACGAAGTGATAAATAACTTCGCAGGCTATTTGCGCTACGAATGGCAAAGAAATCAGTACGAAAATTCTTGGATGTGCCACTTGGAACACTTGATAGACAATATCAATTCTTACGAACCTTGGGTTGAAATCGCTAAGACTTACCTAATTATGGAACCAAATGATTTCATAGAAGAATTGTATGAAGTGATGCCAAGAGGCCAACTTTTTGAAAATGTACAAATTAATTTGAATAATTGGGATGATCCTCAGTGCTCTTGTGAAGAGAAACCTGTAGATTTATTCTGTTACGACTGGTCTGACGATGACGGACAATACGACGAAAAGCAAGTGAAAAAGGCTTTAGGACCAAAGCGGAGAAAAGCTCTCTTTTGGTCTTGGACTCACTGAACCGCTCATGGAAACACAAAAAACAACTAATGGAAGAACGATTACAACCTCGGGGCCATTTCTTGATCCCAAAGTTGAGGTAGAAATAAACCCTCCAAGACCATCAAGAAAATTCGATGAAGCCGTTTACTATGATGGGATTCATTATTTTCCTAAAACAATAAAACACATCAACAACTACCTTAACACCTTTGAAATACAAGGATGTTTTTATGATGGAAAATGGAGACAGGACACATATCACATCAGCAGAAAGGTTAGAGATATTTTGCTTGGTGAATGAACCGCTCATGGAATGGAGAGTAAACTTACAATGGAAGTTGACAGAAGATGATGATGCCTCTATCTTTAGAGACAGAAGCAAAAGCATGGATAAAATTGCTGAAAAATACAACGAATTCATGACTGATGGAGGTTCTGGATTCGGATTTGGACAGCGAGACATGGATTGGACCTTCAATTCTAATGCAATGGCAATTGAATGTATGCAAGCAATGATGGTTGATTTATGCCGAGAGTTAGGTGTTACATTACAAGACCATGATACTACCTTTGGTTTTGATGACACTTTGGAATGGCTAAAGAAGCATAACATTGAAATTTACATCACAGAAATTAATCCAGAAGATTACGACTGAACCGCTCATGGAAGAAAGTGGAATGATTGGAACAAAGGAAGTAAAATGGTTCAACTATCATCATCCTGTATTGAAGCATGTAGTGGATATTTGGTGTGATGAATTCAAAGGATATGTAGAGGGTTGGTGCGGAATGACTCGTCATGAAGCAATCAATCTCTACAACGAAAAAATCCTTGAACTTAAATCCCGAACCAAGCAATCAACAATTACGGATTGGATGAATCGCTGAAACCGCTCATGAAAGACTTATGTCAACGATGGAGGAACAAATTAGAATCATACAGGCCCGCAGGTGAACCAATCAATGTTCATCGAGACGGCTACTATGCCGAAATAGTTCCAAAAAGAGTTGGTAAAGAATTCGTTCAAAAGCACCATTACAGTGGAACATATCCCGCAACTCGCTTACAAGTCGGATTGTACCGAGAAAGCGAGGAAGGAAACGAACTGTGCGGTGTGGCTGCTTTTGGAGTGCCTATGAGCAATTCTGTTTTTGCTAGATACATCAACGAAGCGACGATACATGATAGTATTGAACTATCCAGATTCGTTTTACTTGATGATGTTCCAGCAAACGGAGAGACTTGGTTTCTAGGCCAATGCTTTGGAAAATCCGGTGCCATTGTAAAAGATACACTAAATGACATTTCCAGCGTTTTGGCCTTTTCAGACCCAGTCAAGCGAACGACACTTGAAGGCAATACAGTCATGCCAGGACACATTGGAACGATTTACCAAGCCCATAACGGGCAGTATCTGGGGAGAAGCCATCCGAAAAAGATGGTTTTGACTGAAAACGGCAAGTCCGTTAACCAACGGATGCTGTCTAAATTAAGAAATAAGGAATCTGGACAACACTATGCTCGAAAATGGTTTGAGCAACACACTGGACAGGTTCAATTACCCTCAGAGAGTAATGAAAGATACATTAAAAGAACGATTGCAAATCTCAGGACTGTGAAGCACCCTGGAAATCATGCGTATGTATGGGCAATCGGTGACAAAAGGGAAAGAAAAGAAACCGAAACACGGTTCAAACCTTCTCTATTGTATCCAAAAAGCATCGACGCAGTTTTGCCGATGCCCAAGGCTCTTTGACCCGCTCATGAATAAAGAACAAAAAATTTCAATCTACTACACATCTTCGCATGATGTAGATGATGAACTAAGACACCCGTATAGATTTTGTAATCTTGACACAGAGCTTACAGATAAGGATGTAGAGAAATATTATCGAAAATTACCCAACTGGGTAATTGATGACTTAAGTAATGTTTTAGTTGTTGGGGATATAGAAAGCGCAAGTGATGAAATTGAATTGGCTAATCGAATTTTTTCTTCGATGAATCAATATCAACAAAATCCACTTTCTCCCGATTTCCATAAAACTTGGCGTGGCGTCTTTGACATGAAAGGCCAAGAATGGTTAGAACAAAATGAAGTACACCACACAAGCATGTCTGTCGGGGATATGATCTGTTTTGAACAATCAATAGACTCAACAGACGGACCTGTCGATGTACGCCGTTATCTCTACTGTCAAAGCGTAGGGTGGGCTGTAATAGACATGGTATAAACCGCTCATGTATGATAACTGGATTAGGAAAATGTTAGAAGCAACATGGGGTTTCAATGAACAAACAGGTCAACTCCCTTCGAATATTCTAAGATTTGAACTGAGACCTATTGATATTGACAAAGTTACAGACCTTGTTTTGAACGGGGAATGGAACATGGACGATTATGGAGACCTCATGACTTATTTTGAACGCTTCGATGATGAGTCAATCACTTCAAGAATGATTGCCATCAATAGAATCATAATATCACTCCTAAAAACAGGACACACTAATGAATGGTGAACCGCTCATGGCATTAGCATTGAAAGGAAAAAAAGTAAATGGAATAGACCACACGAAGGTTTTGATTGACCTTCACAGTGGATTGACATATGATGAAGTAGGTTCTATGCATGGAGTATCGAAAGGTACTGTTTGGAAGATTGCAAATCATTACGATCAACTAAAATACAAAAGGAACCGAATCAAAGACATCCCAAGTAGGCGATTAGGCTGGGCTTGTGGCCGACCAACTGCAAAGTACAAAGGAGCTTACCCTAACGGGTTTTTGAAGCGACTTGATGCATTACTTGGCATTACAACGGAGCACCAAGTCCTACACCTTTTTTCAGGTAGTCTAAGAGACCGTGAGGGAGAACACACGATGGATATTCAGGCTGAAAACGAACCAACCTTCGTTGCAGATGCAAGGAAAAGATTTCCGATGGACGACGACTCATACGATGTCGTAATTAGTGATCCACCTTATGATATGAACACGACAGATGGAGTAAAAATCAACTACAGTGAAAAACTTTGGAAGACAGAATTCATCAGACCCTATGCTTGGGTCGAAGAAGCAGTCCGTGTTCTAAAACCTGGAGGATATCTTGCCATTTTACATCACCTCGTTTACAAAACACCAGCAAATACCCGAAGGGCTATGACGGTATCCGTGACATGCGGACCAAATACCCGTATTAGAGTACTGAGTATATTTGAGAAGATGTAAACCGCTCATGGAATCAGAAATAGAAACGGTCATGATTGACATAAAGGATTTACGAGCAAAAATGGATCAATTCAATAGACTAAAACATGAAATTGACAGCCTCAAAGAGTCACTTATGGAACAACTCAAAGACAGTGGACAAATTGAATTACCGAAAGACCTTGCACCGTTTAAGACATTGGAAGTTACAACATCGCAACGCTCAGGGTTTACAGTTGAAGCTACCACCTTTGAAATCCTCAAATGGGGTAAGAAGAAAAAGAAAAAATAATCCGCTCATGACACAAATATTGTTCGCTCCAAGCGAAACACTAGCACAAATCTTCAAACACACGAAGGAAGCAAAAAAATGGTCGAATCCGTATGGAATTATGCCAGAAATGGAGAATCAAATGCATATCGACTTTGTGAAGGACTCTGGAATTTACATCATGTCCGGAGCTTACGAAAACCTTACTGGGCCTGATGGTGAAGTAAACCTTGTAGCCTATGCTATGGGCTTTGAACCGGGCACAGAAGATTTGTATGAAAGAACCAGAGATGCAGCCGGAGTCGATGACTTTTGCGAACCACTTCCTCTCGATGGAAAGATGGTAAATCAAGTGATTGATGGATACGGCTTCTTTGTCACCTTTGAGGGAAATTCCCTAAAATATGGAACTTACTCGCCTCATAGACGCTACTTCCCTACGGTCGGAGAGTCTGTGAAGGATTGAAGAACCGCTCATGATTATAGACAGACTTGACTTGAAGGCAGCAACAACGCTGCTTGGTAACCAAACAAAAAGCCACTACGGTTGGTTAACCTTTTGCGAAGAAACAGGTCTACAAATGATGACTGGAAAATCAGACGCAAGAATACCGACATGGGTTGCTATCAATGAACATGATAGAATGACGAAAAGCATGTGGATAGACAATGGCGAAACTAAGTTTGAATTTAAGCAATTGAAGAGAACCATCAATAACACATATTATCGGGAATTAGACATAGAATTGTTAAATGAACGAGAAACAAAAATTGTCTCAAACAACCAAACTTTCATTACAGAATGCATTGGAATACCGGAAAATATGCTACGAATTACAGGAGAACTAAGAGGAAAAGCCCTTGGACATACAAACCTATCAGGCAATCTGTATCAAGCCTTTAAGGCTATGCGATTGAGTCGCTGGATAGATTTTGGACCAGTTAACATTGAATGGGGACTCGATTGGTGCCCAGACCTCTTCGTACTGTCCAAACGAAAACTTGATGAAAATGACGATGTAATCGAGTCGATTAACGCGACCTGCGATGCAGAAACTCCTTTGCAAGAGATAACAGCAAAGGTAGTTGGCTACGACTTCATTGAATCTCTAGGGAGAATCGGAAAGGCCATGTGGGCAAAAGGAAGTGTTGAGATTACACTGTATGAAAGGATGATGGAGTTTTATCTTGTTACTCAAAGAAAACCATCGAGTAGTAAAATCCATTTCCGTACAATCATCCCCCTTGAATTAACGGGGAACCGCTCATGACACAGAACATGACAAAAAAAGAGAGATTCAGGGAATATGCTTTCCGTATCCTTCAAGAGACTGAATGCTTAACGGGAGCTGATTTAGCCAATAGAGTTAGAGAAAGAAACGGCCCTGATATCGCTTCACAAGCTGTCAAGTCGTATCTCGCAGCAGATTCTCGATTTGATGTGATACGAGAATCTCCTCAACGATTCAAACTTTCTGATACCGCTCATGAAAAGAAAATTTAGATTAGCCAAATTGCATTGTGCTGGTATGGACTTTTGGGGCTACCTCTCTCGAGGTGAAGATGAACCAAGAAGCAGACACAACACATGGAATGGCTGGGAATGCCCAGTTTTGGACAAAAAACAACTTTTGGAATTCATAGATCTCCAAAACTGGAGAATATACGAAGGAGAAAATGTGGATATATGGGAATACCACGAAAAAGACGACAAATGGGGTGTCACCATCATAGACACTTACAGTAGCATGGAAACAGATACATGGTACTCTTTTGAGGTCGAAACCAATACGGGAGAGACTATTGAAGTCGTATCAACGCCATGTTACTGCTTTGAATCAGGATGGGGCAACCCCAATGAGACATACAATATGCAGGGATTCGGAGAAAAATTCCCAGATGGAATTGAAGAAAACAAATATTTCCAAAAAGATGTGAATCGGTTGAAAAAGATGGTAGCAGATTTCCACGCCGAACACGACGAATAATCACCGCTCACCCTCCGTCGCAACCTGCGTCGGAGGGTCGCTTTGCGGCAAAAACCATCTTGCAACTAGCCCAGCACAGGGCTCTCTAATATTTTTGCCTCCTCCATCTTGCAGAGTCGTTAAACGGTAGAACCGTATGTTCGTGTCATGCGCTGGAATCAATTTCGCAAGGCACACTCCGGAATGAAACAATCTGAAATCTCTGAACTTTGGGCTAAATACAAGGCCGGGGAGTATGAAGTACCTCGGAATGTTGAAGGAGAACAAGGAACAAAAACAGTAGAAAAACCTCGCAAAAAAGAGGAAGTCAAAAAGATTACAAAATCTAACAAAAAAACTATTCAAAAGAAAATGAGAAAGCGTGGAATGCTTTGAACTACTGACCGCCCCGATATATATCCGGGTTTGCAGGAACTCCCCTTGAATCAAATGATTCTTCCATTAGAAGCCTCAGATTCTCGAAGGCACTCCTATATTCTTGTAAAGCAATTACGAATTCATCATTCTCCATCATTTGTTCCAAACGCCCTTTGAGTAAATTCTTAGTTATCTCAGGCATATCTACTTCTCCAGGTGTTATCTCAAGTTGATGCACCCCTAAGCCTTCAAGCCCAGGGTCTGCTGTGGTAAAATACGGAAACCCTACCTGCATCGCTGCCATTTGCAAATTTTCTCGTGTTGTGTCGACGAATGCCTTTGCGTTTTCTATTGCAAGTGATTCAGTAGGCGAAAACCTGCCCTTGGATGTGAACATACCACTTCCCATCTTGGGTGCGAGACCAGCGATTTGAGAACTCTTTGGGGAATCTAATGGCTCAACGATTCCACGCGAAGCCGCATCAAACAAAACCTTCACCTCTTGCTCGTATGCAACAGCCAATACTGCGTTACCGCCACCCTTTGTGGCCGCAGCACCCGCTCTACTGGCAGTTCCTGTCGGGGCACCGATGATATCTGGGCCGTGAGTCATAGTATCAGCCAACAATGTATAATGGGCTAAATCGATATGTGCGTCAGCGCCTGCCAATTTTTTGCCTCCTGAAAGCGTTGCATACAAATTCTGCAACAAAACAGTCCTTGCCGCTTCAATACCCAGATTAGAATGGGTTTGATGAACATCGTTTGTAGAAGACCTGTAAAAATCTACTTCTGGAAGGAACATTCTAGCATTAGCGAAATGCCCGGGTGGTTTGTTCGACTTCTTTGACTGACCCCATTTTGTTTCCTTTAGCAATTCAGGATTGGCATATCGAGTAATTATGAAATATTCTCCCCGAGAGGGGCTCGCTGGAATAAATCCAGAGTGATTGTAAATCATCGGCATGTCAGAAATTGCACCGGGTCTACTGTACGGCCAAGGAACCATGATCTGTGCCATTCTCTCTGTGGGAAACCAATTCCTTGGATTAGTTTCGTCTTCATAGAATTCGATGTGGTTATCGGTCATCACTGCATAATCATGTTGAGGCGGAACAATAAGCTGTGTACCCCAACCTTGTGTATAATCTCCCCCGCCCACCTGATACAGTGCAGTTGATGTATTCCACCAGCCTCCTCCGCAGTCGGGACAACACTTGTCATAGCTTACCTCTTGCCAGCCGAACCTTTTTTTATTGATTATTGGGTTATCTGGTGGAGGATTCGTTTTAATGTCCGTTTTGCTAGTAGGGTCGTCCAAAATCTCTCGCAAATACTTTTCCACTTTCGTCAAATCAAATTCTAAATCTCTTTCAAGATCGCCTATCACCTTTTCTTTTTTTACTGCAAGGTCTCGTTCAGGGTCGAGTTTGAAAGCTTTTAGCGCCCCAAAACAACCACCGCACAAGTCCAAAGTCGGAATCAATTCGGTCAAATCAATAATATGAGTAAAGGAAACTTGAGGGTATGTGACCAAAACATCGTCGCCATCATCGAAGAACCTAACCGATTCATAAAATCCAGGCAAGCCGGTTACTGATTTTAATTTATTTCTTGAAGTCTTCATTATTCTTGTTAGTGCAGCACGAAGTCCCGAAACACCCATCTCAGGTTCATACAAACCGTCTTCTCTTTTCCTCCAGCCGTGTCCGGGCGGAACCATCTTTCGCTCCTTTTTGTTGAATACTTCTTCGGCAAATTTCATTGAAAATCGGATAGTCCTTGAATCAGATAACCCTTCCGAAGTTTCCCTCAGTTTTTCTCTCAAAGTTTGTGCTTCATCAAGAAGTGTTGCAAATTCAGGAAGTGGTTCACCCTGTATTTCAACATCTATTTGGAGCAGATTGCTAAATTTAGTTGAAGTTTCATATCGTTGACCCTCGAATTTGTGTATTATATCTTCAAGTTCTTGCAACCTTTTGGAATCTTCACGACCCTCGTAATCAACAGTACACTCAAAGAATTCACCAAGTTTCAATCTTTGAAGCTTATTGTTTACCCTTTCGGCCAAAACACGATCCATACCATAATCTCCCTTTAATGCGAGACATATCGAATGCAAATGATTTTCATGATGTCCCACAGCATCAGTTAGACTTTGCTCAGGAGAAACTGTCTTGACAACGCCAGCATAATGGAAAGTACGAAGTATAGCTTGTGTGAATGGTTCACCTAGGGATTGGCCTGCGATTACTCCTACAGCCTCTCCAGGGCTGATTTGTCGTTCCTCGTATTCTGACTGCAAACCGTCAAGAATAGCAACAGCCTGTTTTTCTGTCAAATCATTAGCAATATATCTATTGCCTTTGGGTTCATTGGTTAAGGGGTCAATACTACCAAGCATTTCTGCTACAATCAAGAGTGTTTTTTCATTCACTAAATTGTGTCTTTGCCTATCGACATGAGATCTAAGTGTATCGAGGTGATACTGCACTAAATCCTCCGCCATGTGTAAGCGTAGGGAGGCCAACCGTTTAATCGATACCTTCAAAGTTGTGATTCAATCTGGTCTTTGAATGCTTTTGCTTCTTTTGCACCTTTACAAACACGCATGAATGCGTGCCAACCGGAAGAACCTGCCTCGTCTCCATGTTTCCATGCATGGTAAGCATCTAGAATTTCTTTTGGCACGCCTTTTACAAGGTCATGGATTGTCGGGCCTTCGTCATCGTCTCTCCTTTTGACACCACCAAGCACATCCTCAGGATGTTCCTTTACATCATAACCAGTCGAACCTTGGTCTATGCGTGTATTGTAAGGTTGGTACTCCTCTTTCCGAATAGCCTCAATGATTTGTGGTGACAGGACTTTCATGACATCCGTCATTGGTTCTGGAGGTGGTTTTTGTAACGAAAATTCTAACTGCCCTAACTTTCTAACAAAGAGCCCTTCTAAAGAGTCTAATCTCTGATTGAGTTGACCTACAACTTCGGTCAATGCTAGAAGTATCTGTTTGTTTTCGTTAGATGCAATTCGCTGATCTTCCCTGATTATGTCTAAAGCAGACATCAATACCATATTTTCATTTAGAATCTCGCTGTGAACATTTTTCAAAGAAATCATTATTTCATTGATGTCTGCTATAGTAGGGGTATCTACAACCTCTACTTCTTCAAGCTCGATTGGCCCAGGTTCGGCATCATCTTGAACGGGAGTATCATCGGATTCACTATTCGGCATAAATCGATTAGCCCAGTCTGACATAAACCGACGAATATGTTCAACCGTTTGAAGTGTCCGTTCTCTTTTTGGATTGGATTGAACCCTGATTTGCTAGATAGTCCGCTACTGCATTGTTCTTTCTTCCAACATGTCTAATGACGACATTCAAGAAATTTTCTTGTAGAACACCTATGTCCTTCATAATCTTGACCAACATAGGTTTTTTCACATTATACTTGCCGTCATTGTGCCGTACTAATAACTGAGAATCAGTATTTATTATCACTTTGTCCTGTTTTGGATTGATACTATACATTGTTGCCTCTTCTAGAGCTTTCTTGACGGCAATGTATTCTGCTTCGTTATTAGTCATGTTCCCCAAAGGACCAAAACCAAGCCTCACTGTATTACCGTTGAAATCCATTCTATATCCATATCCAGATGGACCAGGGTTGCCATAACTTGATCCGTCAGTCCAAATGTGGAACTTCCCCATGTAAAGAGCATGAAAGGCGCTCGCGTTAAGACTATCGCTCTCAAGAATATGGGTTTTCAAAGTCTACAGTAGGTTTTGAACAAACACACACGAAATGACATATCTCCTTGTCCTCCTTGTATTTTCCCAAGAAAAAAAGCCTCCCTAGCGACCCACACGCACACTTTACATCTAACCGTCTTCGGTATTTCTTGGGGTTCAACATGAACACCTCAATACAGGCATAGCACAATCACAACACCATGTTTCTCCAACACCACCGATGGCCCACCAAACACCCTCCGGAGCAGACTGATCCCAAGCCTTATCTAAACCATCAATCAGCGAATTTTTGATTTTTGGCGATAGCGTCTCTTTGAGAGTAGGACGAGACATTGTTAAATCCAAAGTACTACCGAAAGCTCCGTTTTCACTTAAATCATGAATCAAGCCGTTTATCAAAGCAACAGAATCCAGACGAATCATCATTCTCTGAAGTTTGAAAAGCGTCATTAAGCCTCTTCCTTGAAATTTCAAGGCTACCTCTTTATCTGAGGCAGCATCAACCATCGCTTCTGTTTGTGTTTCATGGAATTGCGCAATGTATGTCTTGCCGTCCCAATCTTCAACTGTAACAACCCATGGTCTCGGCAAATTTACCCAATGGTTTCCTACCCAGTGCAGGTTTTTCTTACGCAAAGCAACTTCCTCGGCCTGTTCAGTTTCCACTATTACGCTTCTTCCAACCAAAGCAGTTATCACTGAAACCTCATTAGTAAGAGCATCAAAAACTCTTTGTCCGATTCCATAACTAATTTCCGATGAGGGAATAATTTCACCGTGGAGAAACAGTTCTTTCACTCGTCTCCCTCCAACAAAAAGTGAGAAATCAATTCATAGAATAGTACAATTGCAACTGCAATACCTAAAGCAACCAAAATATCAGAAATCACGCATCCCCCTCCTCTGATTCTAAAGTCCAATCAAGTTCAGCCTGATGCTCCGTAATAGTAGCAATCCATATGTTTGCAGACCGGCCACTTCGAGTCTTTCTACTTCTTCCGCTTTTTGCCGCATATCCAAGTTTGACCAATGCCACTCTTGCAGGTCTGTATGAATTTCCAGACATGTGAAGTAATTCCTGTCCCTCCTCGTCAGTAGAACCCTCGTCTCCTGCTTGATTTAGCATACGGAGTATTTTGCGGCAAGCTTGTGTGTAAGATGGTCGAGCCTCTTCGGCAGCACCTTGACTCATCGGGTCTCGACCAATCGGTTGAGCGGCAAGTAATTGTTCATCAGTCAACAATCCTGGCCGAGAAGAGGTCAAAAGTCTATTGAACATACCTTGGATAATGTTTTGACGACCCGTTTGATTGAGTCTATTCCATGCAGTGACCTCATCAGGACTCAGTTGAATCGTCAGATCGGCTTCTCCATTAAACTTCATTTGGGTTGATATTCGGCGGGTCATAGGGTAGCGTAACGGTACTAGTTCTTAACCTTCGCTACGAAGGGTTGTCTGATACCCTTCGTAGCACTACAACAATGCCTGCCGCAAGTAACAAAGAAACTACCAATCCGCCTTTCATGACCGTTCCCCTTGCTTGAAGACTTTTCCATGAACCTGTTAGACAGTAATTAGCGTAATGCTCACAATTACTAATCGCCGGATTGTAGCCTTTGTGATTCATCAAAGCCTCTGCTCTTTGCAACACGGGCATTGGGTTATCTGGAACATTGTTGACATATACAGGCTTCGATTCAGCAAAGTAGGAAAAAGGTGTAAGGCCGATATGAGTTCCTGTGTATCCGTCTTTAGTAGGCCACAATTTGTTCAATATAGACGAAGCCTTTGATTGGTAATGTGGGTGCTCAGGTTTGTTGCCGGGAAACGGACCGCCGAATTGAAATATCATTTGCTCGCCATTAGGATCTATGTATTGGCTTGCTACACCGTAATGCCAATATTCTCCTTTCTCTAGTTTTTTTCCCAAAGCAAGCTTTCGTCGGAGGATAGAACCGGGTGAGAACATGAAGTCCGACATGAACAGGCGTAGTCTGTTTCCTAAATTGAGGTTTTCCTTCAATCGAACCTTACAAAACCGTAATCATCATCGTCACTACCATATGTTGGCGGATCATCTTCGTGTAGCCCTACAAGACTATATTCTCCGATTGTTTTGATTCTGCCAGTGGCACTCCTAAACGGCTTATCCCGTAGTTTGACAAAATCAGGATGTTTCAATACCCCTCCAGTAGCCCTTTCATCTACTCCATGAGGTAATGGAACATGTTGTCGTATAATATGAATATCAACTACTCCGTTCTTACGGATATACCTTCTAGCAAACTTTCTAGCCTCTTCAAGCCATTTTTCTCTGGGTTCTGCATTTTTTTTCTTTGGCCTACCCTTGGTCAACTCAAGATTGACTAGCATTGTTCTTAGCCTTTGCTCTTGCGGTATGTCTCGGTAAAGAGTTCGTAATACGCCCAAGACTTGTTCAATGTGGTCATGCCGCATCATGATCCCCCAAAGGACTAATTTCAAACTGAGTGTATGGGCTGGCGCCTTGTTCTAATTGTACTTTTAAGACTTGCAATGAACTCACTTGTCGGTCATCATTTGTGAGGATGCCGGATGCACACAAAGCATCCATGTAGTGTTTTGCAATGTTGTCGATGTCTGAACCGTTTGCCTTCCACTTAGTTGGAGAAGGCGAACGCTTTCTCTCTTGTGATTTAGGACATGGATAGCAAGCCACTATACGAACTGCTACTGGCCCCTTGTAAGGTAAATCATCCCTTTTGTCCTTTTCAATCTCGTATCTAGCCAGTGTCATGAGAAATGCCTTACTGTCGGCGGCTTTCTTCGGTTGATACATTCGAGCTTTACCATTGATTGTAGATGCTCTTGCTCTTGGTTGCGCCATTGGCGGTCCTGGAATCTTCAATGTAAAACTCATTCATGGTCACCCCATAAAGCAACCACTTCAAGGACCATATCTTTCCAAGCACTCCAGCCTCTTTCTCTTCTAATCCTTACTAATTGGTCTTTTATTTCGACAGGGATATCACGGCAGACAATGTAACATGTCTGGACTGGTACCAAGGCCTTTTTGTCTTGGTTTTCATTTCTAGAATCATCATTTTCTGTCATAATCACAACCCCGGCATAAATTCATCATCATCTAAATCAGGTAAATACTCATCATAATCCTCAAATGTCCTAGTTGGGGCAGGCACAAGAGACACTTCTCCATTGAGGAAAGGTGAGATGAAGTTGTTGAGCTTGTCTTTGTTAACAGAATCCCAAAAATCAAACAAATTATCCATCGCTTCACTCAACTGCTCCCAAGATACTCCTTGCAGTCTTTCTAAATTGGGGCGCATCTCCTCTCTTGCTCTCTCAATACTGGATACGATGGCAGGTATGTTGACACTTGAAAGTTCTGAATGGAAATTGTCAAGCCCAGTAGCCGCTCTATCAAGCTCATCTAAAAGTGATTCAATTTTTCGTTCCATTTTGTCTGCTTTGTCCTCAATCTGTGTAGAAATGATAAAGATTGTAAGATTAGTTCCTATTGTGAAGGCCATAGCAGCAGACAACACATAGGCATTTACAGCAGGCATCAAATACTGCATTATTGGGATTGTAATGACTAGCAACATCGTGATTGCTATCAAAACTCTTCGTTGTCGGTCCATTCTCGAACGGGAATCATCTATAGCGATGGGTCTGCCAAGACGATGCTCTAGGCTGTTTACTTCATCTTCCCACTGCTCTTCCCAATCCGAATCTGACGCTCTAATCAATCTCATCTATGTCACCTCCATCATAAACTTGCACTAGTTGTGTTTTCCGAATCCGATCTAATTCATCAATGATTTCATTTGTATCATTTTTTGAATTAACGATACTCCAAGCAACTAATGAGCCAATCGAAGCAAGCATCAAAGCTGAGTCGACAACACCAATCCCATAAAAAACGACTCCCATCAGGAATGATGTAACCCAAGCATTCATCATCACTCGCCGTCCTCGGTTTCCTCTACATTCTTTTCTTTCTTTCCAGTCACCATGTCTGCCAACGATTTTACAGGAGTTGTTACTACATTTGCAGCAGCAGCAGCAGTTGAACTAACTGTGCCGACTATTCCAGTAGATTCTATCGGTTCTTCATTTACGAGGGATGGTAGTTTTTCATCAACATCTGGGTTTTGTATAAATTCTGGGACTCCTCGGCCTAAGAAAAGATACAAAAGGACCCATTTTTGAGCATCAGAAAGTTTTCCATCTAGTCCTTCATCATTGAATCCTTCGGTTGAACGGTCAATCAATCCGTTGTTGATGAACTTGAACACAGTTCGTATGTTCAATCCTGTAGCACCAGCATATCGCTGGCATCGACGCACCCACGAGGGGCGAATCGCTACTGTTTTTCCTAAGTATTTTCCTAAAAGGGGCTTATCAAGGGCGTATGTATAATATGTTTTATCATCTGACATCTGTCTCACCTATTCGCTACCACGAGTATCTGACGGATAACCGTTGCTGCTTGTTCACCCTGCAAGAATTCAATATCCCATCCAAACATTTTCTGACCCGGAGGGTCTGCGGCGGCATATGGCGCCACCTTTGTAATCAAATTTTCGTATGTTTCACCTCTAAAGTGGTCATTGAAGATTGGAAGTCCTTGGAGGACCTGTGCTGCCATCTCAGTTTGCACTTCTCCCTTTACTACTCGTTGTATATTGACTGCAATTGATCTTAAATTTACAATTAAATGCATTTCTTTGTCGGCAAATATTAGTTGGCTTCTGATATCATTAGGGAAACTATCTTCTGCTCGTTGAACGGCTATCTCAACTTGTCGCTTTAGAACTCCTATGTATGCTAAATCTTCTTTGTAAGCGTCGGGCAGGTTGTTGTGGAATCCTTCCATAACAACATCACATTTCTGCTCGAAAGTAAGTTGCATTTCTTGGGCGGGTTGAGGTTGGGCTTGTTGCATTGGGATTTGAGCTTGTGGTTGAGGTTGTTGCACTACTGTTTGAGGCTGAGGTTGCGCTAGATATGATGGTTGTTGTGTGTTGGGGGGCTGTCGAGCCGCCAAAACTCCTGCAACACCATCAAGTAAGCCCTTCCCGATTTCAGGAAGTTGCCCAGATTGAACTAATTGAGTCAGTAAGGTATCTTCTGGTGTGGCATTGCCCGTTAGCATTTGGTCTACCGACTTGTTGAGAATACGCTCTTCAAGCGCCGAGCGGGTGCCGCCTCCACGCATCGCCTCCATCATCATAGTTTGACTTTGGGCCTGTTGCTGAAACATGATGTTCAACAAAGCGGTAAAACGCTGGTCTTGAGAATCTCTTGCCGCTTGCGCAGACTGTTGAGCTTGTTGATTCATTTGCATCATCATTGCCATCGACGATGTATCGTCTCTTGGTTTTGCTAGTGCTGATGCAAGTGCTCCAACTACAGACCCCAAATCGCCTGTTCCTCCTGGCGTGACAGTCGCTTGATCTATTTGTTGAATATTGTGCTGCGCTTGTTTTAGGCTTGCCACTTGGTTGAGTGTATTCACTGTCTCAGACAAACCACCAGAAGCAGGATTACTTTGTACTTGACTAGTTCCGCCTGCAACAAGTTGCAAAGGTTGTACAGGGTTTTGCTTTTTTACTGGACTTATGCCTCCCGGCGGCGTGTTGCCTGCCGAAAGCCAAGACTCATACGACATTTTCACCTTTTCTCCACTAATTCCTAGTCGTTGCCCGATAGCATCATACTTTGGTTCGCCATTCGCATACCAAACAGGCTGTCCAACTTTCGCATCATATCCTTGCTCTATGTGTTGTTCAGTGTATACTTTGGTGAAATACTTGTTTAGCATTGCCTTAAGCTCTTCCGGTTCATATCTTGCCATATTAGTCCCTCCATTGTTTTCCAAAAAAACCATCTAACATTTCCTTAACTCCTGTCCAAGCAGTTGCAACAGCCATCTGTTCAAAACCTAGCACATCTGAGGCCTCAGCGAGTGCAGGCAATGTTACATCATCTTGTGGAATCGTATGATCCATTAGTTCTCGAATAGTATCGAGTTCTTCATCTATTTGGTCTAACAAAATAAGTTGAGTCGTAGGCCACTGAATGAACTTTGAAAGTAGTTGCATAATGCGAAGTGTAGATTGTTGCACTTCTCGCAATATTTCTCCATCTAAAATATCAACATCTGTTTCCATCAAGCATCAGCCTCATATGGATTTTTAGAAAGGGGGCTTATAGGTTCTCCAGATTCTACTTTTGCCGAGTCATCCTCTGCTGTCACTTCCGCCATCAAAGCATTCAAAGAATCGTAATCTTCGTAGAGTTCATCAAGTGTATCTAAGTCATCAATGATTGGAACAAGAGCAAGTCCTTTTACAACCTCTACTGTTTTTTTATCTACATAATCTATATGTGCGACTCTCTCTTTTGGTACTTCTCTTATACTTCCATCATCTTTCAAAATATAATAGGCACCCAGTCCGGGCAAAATCTCAACATCGTCCATCGTTCCTCCGTCAAGCAGGGTAATAGTCTTGGCTTTCAGCATGAACAGGACTACTCCGTATCAACCGTTTGAAGGATTCCCCAAAAAAACAGACAGTAATAGAATGAAATTTCGTGTTATCGTGCAATTTTTACCATGAACCCATGGATAGCACCCGAGGTTGTTGTAATTCGTAGTGATTTTTACGGTCATGGTTTCGTGTACCTTGTTCGTATCGTGTGTTTTTTCATAAAGAAACGAAAAAATATATGTTTTTTTCATGTTATCGGAGCAAAAATCACAACCATGTAAGGTGAAATGAGCAACCATGTACAACCAACCATGTCCGACCATGGCCCAAATCATAAGGAAACATAGGGAAACAAGGCAAAAATTAGGGGGATAGTTCATATTGGTGATGTGCTCAGGACAAACTCCTGCGGACAAAAGGAGGTGGTTATGTTGACTAAGGAAACACAAAGGGAAACTAGGTGGTGGCAGTCAGGAAACATCTCACGCAGAGGCAAAGCAAGGTGGATTGTATATGATCTTCTCATCAATGAGAGACTAATCGCTGCTAGAATCGCAGAAACCATGGGAGTAGGAAGACCAGCCGTTTCCAAACACATAAAGTCCTTACTGAAAGACAGATTCATAGTCCGAGCAACGGGGCTTGAAGAACACTATAGTCAAGTAAAAAACGGCTCAGTAACTGGAGCGCATAAAGTATACATCTCTGGGCCTAAGGGACAAGTTGCGCAGCAGAAGATTGAACACTTTATATCCAACATGGGGGTAAGCGGAGCAAGCACACCCTCCGAAGCAACAAGACTGCCAGCAGGAGTCGAACCGACGATTGATTTGCATCGACTTGACTTCCAGGTCAAACTGATTCCTGACGGTAAAAATTATCGGCAACCACCGAATCGTTCGATGGAACAATGGAAGGAACTTGGATTACGGCCTAAAAAAGGTAAAAGATTGGGCTTTTCGCTTATGGGTCGTCCCGAACACAGATCTAATTGGGGTCATTGGGAATGGGACAATATAGAAACTGACCTTGGAGAATTCAAAGTACATTTCAAAAGACGGTGGCGTTCTGTTTGCGATGAAGATAATAACGAAATCGGAATCGATTGGGAAGATTGGTCTCCTACAATTCGTATTACAGGCCCGAGAGTCCATCTAACAGTGCAAGAAGCTCTTACACTTGACAACCCGCAAGGGCCTGTTGGAGGCGAAGTCGTCGCTATCGTGGCAAAAATCACATCAAAACTTGGTTTCACACTTGGATTGCCTATGCACAGACAACAACCAGAGTATGGCACACTGATTCACGACCCTGAACTTGCTAAAGCAATCAAAGAAAGGAGAAAAACAAATCCAAAAATGCTTGAAATTGCTGACGGAATTACAGTTGACGGCTCCCACGAACTTCTAGACGAGGGCTTTGTGCATATTGATTGTGAAACACCAGAGCAAGCAGCAGCCCAAGCAGCACCAATTAAGGCAATCGACCATACCATGAATCGAATTACAGACATGATGGAGCAGTTTCGTGCTATGACTGACAGTTCAATGGAAGCAATCGAAGAACATGCAGTAAGGACAACAGACAATATTAGCGGACAATTGGAGAATCAGTTAGGCACTATTGTACAGCAATTACAATACTCCATGGAAGAATCAATTGTTAGGATGCAACAAAGGTTCAACGAATGGTTAGATCAGTTTGCTCAACAACAACAAGAAAGAATTGCAAGAGTCATTGTTCGCTTCGAACAAAGACTTCAAGGAAACGCCGAAGAGATTCGTGAAGGTCAAAGAACACTCTTCGACTTTGAAGATTGACCGTAACGGTGTGACGGGTTCAATTTATGCTCTCAACAACCATGGACGACCCATGGCGGGTAGTAATACACCAGCATTTGCCCCTGGAAATCTTGCAAATGCTAATTGGGGAATACCACAAGAATACTCTCGTCCAATGCGTGGAGGAGTCAATCAGCAATTACGATACACCTTCGGAGGCGACCCCACGGAGAACAGTTCTTTTCATCAAACCATAGGTATTCTGCAAGAGATGTGCGAGAAGTACAAAGATGACCCAGAAGTAGTTAGATTAGCAAGAAGATTATTCAATGGCAAAGTCGGAGACTACGGGCCGATAAAAAATTATGATGAACTGGGCGAACTTGCAGCAATCACAAGATACTTTCAAGGTACCTTCACTAGTAATACACCGCAACAAGATTTAGGAAAACCACTATTGCATGGAGATAAGGGCTCATATAGATATCAATACGATCCTTACGACACTGAATACTTCCAAAGTCCAGCCAAAGTTATCAGAGACATTCAAGCAGGAGAAAGCGGAGCAGATTGCGACGATATTGCTTTAGCAGCAGCGTGTGTGATTGCAGCATCAGGCCGTCCAGCGATGTTGATGATTGTTGATGCAGACGAAGGCTCCCCTGGACAATTTAACCATGTAATGCTGGCTAGTAAAACCATGCAAAGTAATTCAGTATACGGCTCGAACTGGTTTCCTATTGAACTAATACACCCTTTGCCTCTTGGTGACTCGGTAAAGATAACAAAATATATTCCTCTAATTGTACGAGATTACGATCTCCGGCCTCAAGTAAAAAGAATGATTCCAGCAGTGTTTAGGTGAAAAAAATGGACCCAAGATTGTATAAAAGTTTGATTGAAGATAAACCAGAGACCATGTCAGACGGGTCGGGATTAGGACACATTGCTAGAAGAGCCCCGGTACCTTCCCCACAACCAATTATGACAACAGAAAGTACAGAGTTATCGGGAGCTCCCGCACCGCCACCTGTAGCTCCAAACTTTTCACCCCCTCCGCCATTTACAACGGGGTCAGTTTTACCCCATGTTTCATCATCTTTGGGTACAACAAAACCGAAAATGGGCGGTGTGATAAAAAAGGCAGGGGTAGCTGCAATGGCAGTTGCAATCGCTTACGGAAGTTATAGGGCGGCAAAAGCACTTGCAGGTAGAGCACTAGAATCTTATGGCGATGATGACTTACTACCCGACTTGGAGGACTGAAAGGAATGAAAATCTTGAGCATTGTAAAAACATTAGTCATGTCAGATTACGCATGGCTGATAGTCTCAGGAGCTTACTACGGAGTAATCACAGCACACAAGGAGGCATATTCATGAAAAAAATGGACGAAGCAACAGGATTAACAATAGAAGTACCTCAAGGAAATGCCCGAGGTAAATTTCCGTATTTTGGCTTTTGGTCAAACTATGCAACGAAAATTGCAGACGAAATATCGAAAACAGGAGATATTAGAGCAAGCCGGGGTGACATTTCAGAAGCGATTAATCAATTAGTCGGACTAATTAACGGAGATTACAGAATTTTACTTGCTGACAAGGTTTGGGCTATTGGAGAAACATTAGATTTGAACCCACAAATCTCGGCTACAGGAAACCATGGTGGTTCTATAAGAAGAGTCCCAGAGTCTGCTGATGGAGGTCGTTTGGCATTTGCCGCACATACATTTGCAAAACCAGTAAAAATTATCCTAGAAACTGCCAAACAAAAGTCAAACACAGGAACCGCCTTAAATAATTTAGACAGTATTGCAAGAAACGCCACCAGTGATGTGCAACGACTGAATCTTGAATTAATTGCTTTAGAAAACAAAAGGCCATCAAAAAACCAATTCATGCAATTTGATTCAAATATCCAAGGCTTACAAATTCAAGTACATCAAACAATGATGGAATGCGAGGCAGCAGAAACATCTTACTACAAGTTAAAAAATTCTATTGAAGAATGCAACAAACTCAAAAACGAAATGCGTACACTATCTCAAGAAAAACAAACAATTGGCGCAGAGATGCAAAATAAGCTACGACAAATACAAAATATAGAAAAAATCTTGCCAGCAGGCGCAATCACAGCACAAGCAGAATCACTTATGTCTCTAAGGTCACAAACGCAGGTGCTCGCAAACAGAAATATGCAAATACACCAAAGAATAAACAATCTAGGTCTCCATCTAGAAAGAATGAATGCAGAAGGAGACCAAAAACAATTGCTTAGAACTTTGAATTCAAGTATGAAAATGTGCAAAAACAAGTACAACAAACTAGTAGAGCAACTACAAATACTCGAGAATGAAAAAGCCCTACTATTAGAAGAAGATGCAATGATTCAACAAGCAATTGACGACGCATCATCTATGGTTAGATCCCGTTCATTAGAAGCCGACAAAGCAGTCCGGATGTTAGAAAACGCTCGGAATGTTGCATCTAACACGATGACATTTGACGCAGATGCCGTAGTTCGTGTTTTTGCAGCGCATCTATCTGCGGTACAAATGGATGTTGAAAGATATTTATTTGAAAACCTTCGGGAAGCCCAAAAAGCGATTTCTAAGAGCCCGACATCAATGATGGCAGAATATGTAGTATCCCCAGAAGTAGTAAGAGATTATGAAGCCTTCCTTGGCGCTTTAGATATGATAAGTGATGCAATTGATGATGATGAATACGACCTGCTTCAAAAGATTGGAAAACTAGGCGCATCACAATCTTATGTACCGGGTTCAGCAAGAGTGATGGCTTTGCTAGAAATGAACCGTGGTAATAGGATGATTGCATATAGAAATATGATTGAAGAAATCCTAGCAAACGGTGTTACAGCAAGCAAGAGGCAATCAACAGGAGCCGGTTTGATCGCTAATTTCTCAGCGGGCAACTTTAACCTAAAGTTTGATTTCTCTGCCCCTCTGACTGAACTTGAGGAACTCGTGAATCATTTGGCGAACTCAGGTCTTGAATTTGAATATCAAGGAGGCATGTAAGATGATGAAAACGATTTCAAGAAAGGAAGCGGCAACTGCAAGGTCAACTTTAGCAAGCATAGAGAAAAGATACGCAGAAGGACAAATGTCTAGGGGATTATATATTGCTCAAAGAGAAAAGTTACACGACCTGCTGAAAATGCCAGTAGCAGAGGATACTAAAGTCAAGACCAATACTCGACGATGGTTTGCCCGTAATTACATCAACAATTCAGCAGCACCAGTAGGATACTTTGGTTTTGAACAAAATCAAAAAGACTCACTACCAGTGCCCAACACTGTCGGAAACAACATGAATAAAATACGACAAGGTATGCTTAGTTTGACAGAGAATGAATATTGGAATAGCGGCGACATTCAACTACAACTAAAAAATCAAGCAAAAACAGTTATCAACCAAAACCAAGCTACCAATTCTTACTACAACCAAGCAATAAAACATGCGAATAATCTCAATGCCGGACTAGGTCTGACTGCAGGGGCAACAACAGACCAAATTGTAGCAAACCTCCAAGCATCATCAGAAGTTCAAGCAGCGTTACAAGCACTGTCAACATCTATTTCAACTTTGATTAGAGAAAGAGTTTCCAACGGCGCATCTCCAGCAAACGCTAGAAACGAACTAATAAGTCTCGCAATCGAATCCGGTGCCAAATTAACACAATTGGGATACGATGCAGAAGCCGCAGGAGATATAGTCAGCAAGTTGGTGAAAGGGGAAATCACTGAAATGAGGGCAATTTACGAAATGGCTTCGGATCTAAGAGAAGCAAATAAAATCTTGAACAGTCTAGGTAGCAGACCCAACTCAACAATTAGACCTTCTTCTGGACTACTAGACCAAATATACGCGACACCTTCGGGAGGGCGTGGCGGTTACATTCCATCGAATTACAATGTTCACAATATGAGACCGAGAATGTCGGCTTTGAATATGCCATATGGAACATTGAATTTACCAACGCTTCGGGCGATGGCGCAACAAGCGTCTGAACAAGGCAACGAGCAACAACTCTTACAAATCGAACAAGCAATTTCTCTTAGGCAAGAAGCTATGCAATCAGTTCGTCGAGGGGGCCGTACTAACCAGCAAGGACAACCATCTAACGGCATATCTCCAGAATTCCAAAGCCGTGCGTTAAATTTTTCACCCGTAGTAAACCAAGCGATTCGTAGACAAAAACCAGACATGGCAACAGTACTAAATGATGTATTTACAATCGATGGAAATCTGTATTTCAATCCTCAAGCTGGTAATCAAATTATCATAGGGAATGATTTGAGGGAAGCAACTGCCAACAATGATCCGAACCTAATTAGGCCGAGTGGGCAATTTACAATATGGGCAAGAGCAAGTTCTGGATTAGAAAACCTTGGAATAATCAGACAATCACTTCTATACACAATGGCAAGTCCGGCGTGGGATGAATACGATAAGATGTATCTTGAGTATTTGCTAGGAACTATCGACCAACAAATCACAACATTGAGTCAAAATCAAGAGTCAGTTGCACAGACCTCATCACCTGTACAACAAATGATTCAACAAAGCTACCAAAATTCACCTATACAACAACAGTCAGGTCAAAACAATACTTTGCAAAATATGTTAAATCAACAAGTCAATCAACAAGTCAATCAACAAGTCAATCAACAAGTCAATCAACAAATGAACCAACAGATGAACCAAAAACAGAACAACTATCCTAACAACATTCAAGACCAAATACGGCAAAATAGCCAACAGGCTAATCAAAACAATTCGGTTAGCAATAAACCTGTAATCTCCAATGGAGGTATGAGTCCAGGCGGCGTTTTTACTCGTAGAGGTGGAAGAAGTATATTCATGGGGTGATAAAATGGTAAACAATAACAATGGCGGCGTAGACACAGAAACTACAAGAGATGTATTAGACAGACTAGACAAAACCATCCGTGTCCTTGAAGCCGAATTAGCAAAACCAAATCCCTTTGGAACGAGAGCCGCCCTACAAGGTCAGTTGAGGGAAGCAAAAGCTCTGAAAGCATCATTAAACACTGCACTAACCAGTGGTGCGATTACTTTGAACCAACCACTATTCAACAACAGGGGCATGCCAACCGCAAAACCGGGTTCTTTCCTTGAAGCCGTGTTAAAGAGAGCAGAATCAACATTTGGTTTATTCACAAACAAATTTGAGCCAAAAGGTGACCCGTTAACAATTAAAAGAGCAGATGAAGGGAGTCCATTTTTTAAGAAACAACCAAGCCTGATGTTCAATCAAGGATTTGGCCCAAAAGCAGAGCCAGGGTTTGGTCCGAAAAGGGGAGAGCCAGGGTTCACTCCAAATGCAAGGGCGCCTAAAGCACCCCCAGTATATTTGACAAATTTAGCGAAGAATCCAAAAAGTAATGGAATCAGTGGTCGAGCAGGAAGTGATTACCCCGGTTTGCCTAATTATGTATTTGGGTTGGACCGAGTTACTCCAGTGCAAAAAATACCTGGAAGGCCTGTACCGGGTTCATGGCCTAATGCACTAGGTAGATATCTGGTTTATGATGATAATTTAGAAACTACGACTACTGATATTGGAACAAAAGTTCCGGGAACAATAAAAACATATTATTCTAAAAATCCAATTGACAATGGGGGCCAAATGGTATATCCAGATGGAATCTACAAAGCATCATTAGCTATTCCTCCGAGTGCTGATGCGATTACTTCTAAACAAGCAGCAGGAGATCAATTGTATATTCCCAAAGCGGGTGACCCATGGCAAGGAGCGCCAAACACGCATGTCCATACTGCAAACAAAGATGGGTCACCAACAAAGTTTCAAGCGGCATCCCCTATACCTTGGATTGGCACAGGTACATCACATGTTTTCCAAACAGATGGTACTCCTTTACAAAAAGCCGCAGGTATTGTAGTACCCGGACAATCTTCACAAGTTTACAGCGAGGGTTTGAGTGTTTTAAATGTCAAACCCGGAGTTTTCGTGCCCGGTAGTGGGGTAGTATCTGGTGATGTTAGAGCAAAAGTTTACACATCAACTAATCCATCACAACAGTTGACTTGGTCTGTTGGAGGAGATTCTCCTTTCGATGCAAAAGGACAAGCGGACACGAACCCTGCAACAAGATTTGATACTCAAGGGCGAGTTCGGACATTTAGCGCCGGACAAAATTTCCCCGGCCAGAAAAATCAAGTATTCGACACCGACTTTAGCGCATTTACAAAAAGGGCTGGAGCAGAAGTACCAGGCTCTCCTGGATATGATCGCACAAACAAAGAAACAGGAGATGCTGACGGACTTGGTCCAGCAGCAGCAGTTTACAACGCATCATTACTACCGATTAAGAAACAAAGAGGCACTGCGGTTCCGGGTGCAAGTGCAGGCACCTTCTATGATACTTCAGGAGAGGGGGCAACCACCACAACAGTAGCAATAGGTTCTCCAGTCCTTGAACCGGTCGGTGTTTCAAAAACACAAATCTATTCTGCTCAATACCGGCCATTGACAGTACAAAGAGGGCTCCTATCTCCAACAGGAGACAATACGACAACCTATCAAACAGTATTTGCGACTCCAAGCACCGGATCCGGCGTGAATGTCTCAACAGTATCGAGGGACACCGGGGCTAAAGGAGGGGTCGTTCACGATGTAGCAGCGCTTCCTTTGGCAGATGGAGCACTCGCCACAGTACAGTTTGACTTCTCAAAGAACCAATATACGCCGTTTGTGTTTGACCCAGGCTTGAATCCGGAAGGTGGCACGATTGACCAAGTAATTGATAATCCAAAGGGGGTACCAACTGTACTGTTCGTGCCCGGAGACAAAGCCACTCTAGCAAAACAGACTCAAAAGGGTCCACTAAATATTCCGATGAATCGAATATATGTGAGTACAATGGCTCCAGACCCAACTACAGCGCACCAAGCATCACTGTACACCGGAAAAGGCCCAGATGTCATACAATTCTCAAAGGGTATTGAAGCGGGATTGGTCGATAAGTCATTCGCAGAATCAACGGTTCTCAAGGTATCGTCATTCAATCCAAAAACAGAAACAGCCACAATTGCTCCAGGTTTCAAAGGAACGAGTAGATCGTTAATGTTCAACCAAGGTTTCGGAGCTTCAACATCGACAACATCGTCCTCTCGGTCTTCTGGTGGCTTCCGCAACTTCTTGCAGGACCCAAGAGCCGGGGGTAGGTATTGATGGTATGGGGAACCTTTCAAGGCTACAAGAATGGTCTAGGCTCATCAAACGCTAGTTGGACACCCGACTGGACTATCATCGGAACTATTCCTAATTCCGATGTGACTTTACTCCAGTCTCCTGTCCCAGAAGGAGTAGGTTTTGCAATAGTTGAAGGCCAAGGAACTGCAGCAGAAAAAAGGTTATTCCCAACATCTACCCGACCTTCCTCAACAGGAACAGCCGGATATACCCTTTCACCCGAAGAAGCATTCAATGTATTCCAGCAGTTAACTATTGAAAGAAACCGTTTAGTAACCGGCTCTGGTTCGAACATGGCTCAAACCTTTGCAGAATTAGATTCTATATTGATGGCAGACACTCACTTGCCGGAAGATTTGACATTTGAACTACAAAGAAGGGGAAAATCACCTGATGGAGGCATCAAATTCCCTCTAAAACTCAACACTTCGAGAACCTCTACAATACCATTCATCGGAAGCAAAGACGACTTTGCTTTGGCAAAAATGTATTACGCTTCTTACGAACAATCTCAAAGAATCCGTGCGCTAGAGGACTGTAACATCAACATATTATCAAATTATTTAGACCCAGAAGTTGTATCTCAAATCATCAGCAGAAATAGGATGCTAATTCAAACTTACAAAAAACTGAGAGCACAGGGAAATGCTCGAGGAATATCATTAGAAGCTTTCATGACCGATGCTGGGACAAGTGATAGCACTGTAGAACTAATGCCTCAAGACCCGCTATATGCGATATCTGTAAAGTTTGAAGACCAAAACGGAAAAGAAGTCAAACAACTACCCTATCGTTTGAGCGTGAGAGGTGTAGTAAATTTTGACGACGCTCGACAACAAACTGGGATGGGAGCGAATCCAGGTCAATTTGGTTCCGGTCAAACTTTGTTCCAAGAGGGAGTTACTGGAGATATAACAATAGAACAAGAAGGGCGTTCTCAGTGGCAAGGCCAAACACTTGGAAGCGAACTTTACCACTTCTTGTACGCCTACAAAGCTACAGGAGAAGGGACAAACGGGAAATTTCCGTGGCCTAAAGGTAATTTGAAAATAACTGTATCCACGCCTAATAACACAGAAGGGGATTGGGGCAACACTAGGTTAACAACTTATTCCAAACCAAATTCAAGATCTATCCGGAGAGAAGGAAAATTGAGAACTGCGGAGCCATTACAAGTGTTATGGTCTGAAAACCTAAGAGTCGAAGAAGGAGCATACACTAGACTTAACATTGTTGTTCCTGTTCACATGGAACCATTACCGATGCACCTTGTAGAAGTGCCTCCAGAGTCTGGAAACCTAAAATTAAGATGGGAAATAGAACCAAACCGAGATATGATTCCGGCACACCAAAAAGTGACTCTGGAATTCAGAGTGATGCGTCCACAAGCAAACACGATTTGGGAAAACGCTGACAGAACTCCATCGTCAAACCGAGATGGGTATGATGATAAAATCCTACAATATGAAGAATTTGTAAGCGAATCTGGTAGGGCTGCCAGTAAAGCAGGAGTTGTTGGAGCAAGAGCAGTTAGGGGTATGAGGTTTAAGATAAAACCTAAAGGAACTAACACATGGGCCGCCGCTAAAGAAACTCTATTTGTTGAATCAGACAGTATCAGTGGTTCTTTCAGCGTTGATTTGTGTCCAGGTGAATATCAGTTAATTAGACTACAAGATTTGAATGGAGATGGAAGTCCAGCACTTATTGAATCTAACGATGAAGATGCAACACCATTCGAACAATTACCAGCAACAACTAGAGCCGCCCTCACAGAAATGTTTGATGGCGTAGTGCCAACTGGCAAATCTTTCAAACCAAAGGAATTTCCTGTAAGTCGTTTGCGTGTTCCCGGAGGATTTTACTACAGAACAATTGACGAAAGAGACACAACTCCGATTGGTGTAGTAGGTGCAGAGTTATTACCTAGAAAAGATACTGGTAACGGGCAATTCTTGAGAATGACAAACTTCCAACTGAATGCCATGTTCCCTCCACTACCACGAGACAAAGATCCAGTCACAGATACAATCTATTCTATACTTGCTTTAGCATATCCTGAATGTGAAACTCAAGGTTGGCCTATTGGCGGTAAATCAACCAAAACTACAGCAAAACTATTTGACACAGCTAACATCGTATTAATGGACGAATCGACAGTCGATATTAGTCGTCTAGGCGAATATGAAAGAAGGTACGAAGCAGAAAGAGACGGGACATCTGTTTTGACACCTGCACCAAATATTCCAAAGATAGGAGAAAGAGTTGCATATAAGGGGTATTACATCGAAAGAGCATATTTTGACACCTCTTACGGAATCAAACCAAAGCCGATACCACTCACTTCTTTGGTGCAATTTAGAAGAAAAGGCACAGACTCAGCCCGAGAATATGACATGGGTAGACTTGCTTCTGGTTACAATGCTTCGGGCGTTGTAGAAATCATGGCATACTATCCAATGCAAGGAGAACTTGAGCGTACAGTAGTTATACCAAAATCACTCAAACCTACAAAAGACGGAACAAAAAGAGTATTCTCGATACCCCAATACGACGAAAAAGGCGTAAAGCACCGCCTCTCTACTTACAATCAAATGACATTGAAGGTAAAGACAAGTATGGAGGCAGGTATTCTGTCTGGTCGATTCATCATGCGTCACCATCTAGGCCAAGGATACATGACAATGCAAGTAGAAGATGCCTATGAAACAATTACAAAAGCCATAGACGCAGGCGGTCTGCCTCAAGGATACGATTATAGAGATTATTGGAACCCAGCGTCCGAAACATGGTTCTTCGAGGATGAACGATTGGGTAATGATGAAGAAAAAGGTGTGATTAACACCGAAGAAAACACAAAAGTCAGTGAATTATTGAATGCGATGAACCTACAACAGGCTCCGAATCAACCAACAAACAGAACCAATAAAAGCAACACTAAAGATTTTGTAGAAAAATATGGTCCGGAAATACAAACAAGATTTAGCGTTCAAGGTACTCAAGTCAAACTAGAAAATCAAGCCGATGACGATATTTTGTTTTTACCAATACAAAGCGATGAAGATGAGGAGGTTTACTATCTATGAATCAACTAAGAGGTTTCACTTACAGCCCACAATATTCGATGACAATGATTGAATGGCTCGAAGAAAGAGCACGCCGTAAGAAAAACCGAAGCAATGCGGAAAAAAAGGAAGGTGAAAGTTTCGAGGCTTTCGAAGCCCGAGTTGAATCAATGCCCAAACCTAGGAGTTGGTCTGACTATATGCTGGATCCAAACGACAACGGAGTTACATTGTTAGATGACCCTACTGAGGATGAACAAGCACGATACTTTGGACTCGACCCAAACAATGATGTCAACAAAGACTCATTGCTCTTACAGCCTTGGTGGGACACCCGTATTACATCCGGGCGCGATGAAGAAGCAATCTCACTATACAAAGGATACATTCGTGATGCAGAAATCGGGCCTTTTACAAAAGCAGCAGAATTAGCGTCACCTTCTATCTTTATTGCCACAGGTGCAGGCGATACGGTGCCTTCAAGCTTTAATTTGTTCCAAACAGAAGAAGGCGGTAGGTTAGAAGCCCACAAACAAGACAAACAGTATAAGCGTGTATTTACAAACATGATACAAGCTCCGTTTGGTTGGTTGATGATTGGTGCAGGCGTCGTAGGGGCTAGTATTGTCTTTGCAAAAGTAGTCCCCAACTTTGTAAAAAGTTTGACTGAAAGTGTAGATGAAGGAATTGTTGAACCCTTAAGAGACTGAGGGGATAGTCGTGAATCCTGCCATACTGAAAACACTCAAAACAACAGGAGGGGCAGCGATAGATGTTGGTTCAGCAGGGATTGATGCACTAAAGTCAGTGAAAAGCGTCACCGTTGACCCAGTATCTGCTGCACTAGAAACAGCCGTTAGAACAGACATCGATGATGCGATCCCAGATGGCCTAGACAGTTTGATACAAGGAGGTTTGAACATTGTTGGCGGTGGTAGTAGGTATAGAAAAATCAAGAATTATTCTGTTGCAGACATGATTGCTGCCACTATGCCCGAAGTTGGAAATGTTGAAATCATTCATGGTAGGATGTCAAGACCAAATAACTACGACCCTGATTACAGATATCCTCAACAAATTTCAATAATAAAAGGGACAGAACATGGTTTAGATAGACAAAATTTGTTTACTTTTATGCAACCCGACGATAACCCGTATATTAAGGGGGATAATCCACTTGAATGGATGTCAGTTGGGGAAATAGATTCGCCTCAAGCCCATTCAGCAGGCCCGATTTATGCACCGTTTTCTAAATTCACGCCAACGGCTCTTTGGCCTTGGCAAACTTCCGATGGAGGTCGTATGACTGCTGCGGAACTGGCGGAAACACCTTTAGAGGGTGATTGGTTGGGAACAAAACCAATTGCAGAAGCAGTAGTTGGACAAAGACTAAACAAAGTTGGCGCAATCCCAGGCTACAGGTTTGTAGGGGACCTTGCATTAGCAACACCACTAATTTTGTCTGGTATTGTAGTTGTAGCGTCTGCTCCAATATGGACGCCACTAATTGGTGCTGCTGCAACTACAATTGCAAAATCAGTCGTAAGTCTTGGGATTGGAATCGGTCGCGCACTAACATAATCGTAGTTCAAAGCGTTACGGTGTGACGGGTCGATTTGAAGTGCAGGAATAGGATGCACGATACATGGCGGAGGCTAGTTTGCTAGAACCGAAAGAGCTTGAGGTTTCAAACCTTGCAAGAAGAATGGGTGTAGATAGATTTGTACAGACAGATCGCTTTGGTCCGATAAAGGCACTAATGAACGCTTGGGCTGACTCTACAGAGGACATGGATGCCCTTACTAGAGAGTCAACTTGGCTTGATGTAAAAAGGCAAATTGAAGATATTATGGTGAACATGAGTCTTGAAAACAATACGACACAAGAACTATTTCTTCTCGGCCAAACTGCGGCAGGGCCAACAGGAGAAGTGAACTATGACGAAGTACGCCAAGCATTTGCTTCTGGTTTCAATACATTGATGAGCCAATACGGGTTCATAATTGCTAATCTATCACAGTTCCAAATGGGTTCGTTGAACCGTCTAAAAGACAAGGCAATGAACGCTATTCCTGCATACGGCACCATATCAGGAAAACAAGATGCAGCACAGGCCTCTAGCCAAGCTCTTGATGAAATAGAGCAGTGTATCGTCAATTTCCGAGCATCTGCTGAAAGATCATTTGCCCGAAAAGAAATAGGTCAAAGAGAAACTGCAAGAGCAATCATGCTCGCACAAGCCGAGTCTAACTTGACATCAGGTGCTCTTACACAAGCAGAGTACGATGAAATTCATACATTGATTGGCAGACGAAATTCTCTTTTTGAAGAGCAATTGGACGCCATCAAAAACTTCTCAGGAAACTTAGGAACAATTTTTGAACAAATGGATAGGACAATCGCTGCCGCATCAAATGTATTACAACAAGTTGCTGACAATTCTTTGCAAGGAACAAGAATTTCAGGGGCACTTGGCGCTACGAACAATTCTCAAAAAGGAGATGGATTCCGCACTGCCGATTGGAAATTCACGGGAAAATCGCATATGGCTCAAACAGTAGGTTATTGGGTTCCGAACATGATTAGTTCAGACCCAAGCGCATACTCGTTATTAGAGGGTCCAGCAGGATACCCGTGGGTAGGTTCACTTGAAAGTCAACTAAAACCGCCGGTGCAGAACGCCCTTGCACTTGCGGTCGATACTTCGTTTTTACCATCTCACAGACAAAACGACCCAAGATTGGCGTCCAAAGAGGGATACTGGGCAATGAGCGGTTCTAGAAAAAATAAAATGGCGACCAAAATGACACGAAACCGCATGGCTGGAGTAGGCGGTCATGGATTGGGCGCCACTATAGAGATTGGCGATGATGTTCAATTCAAAACAAAAACCATCGTTGATATTGCTGCGCTTGGCGTCTTGGGATATGGATTAGTACAGTTAGGCAAAGCCTATACCTCAGAAAGAACAAAAAGACTTCAAGATCAAATTGGTGCAGGAATACACTCCAAGCAAATAAAACTAGATAAGGCAATAAAAAAGCGCCAACGCAAATCAACAACTACAACCCCGACAGTAGCATGAGGTGAGGAAATGGGTTCACGGATTACAATATATCATGTCAAAAAAAACGACTACAAAAGGAACATCAATGCGATGGGCGAGGAAAAGTTAGAGGAAGTTCTTGACAGAAGCAAGCTTGCCCTTAGGCTCGACCGAAAGGGTCTATCAGCGAGGTTGGCTAAATTCCTTGACCTTCGTGCTGGCAATGGGCAAAAGGTTTCAATTTCTAAGGGTTCAAAAATCCAAAAAATGATTCTTGAGAATATCAGTTCTTTCGTGACCTTCACTGTCATCGAAAAAGGAAAAGTAATGCCTGTGGCAGATGTTCACGCTTTAACGGGCATGGGATTGATGTTTGAGGCTTTCGGTTTAAAGCCAACCAGCAAGTTGTACGGTGGCTACTACATAATTTACGCATAGGGTGTTCTCAATGGCTCGACAATCCACAAAGAAAAGAACTTCAAAGAGGCGGGCGAGTCAGCAGTTGCACAATCAAGAAATCCAAAATCTATTACACGAGCGTTCCAGTCCTGTTAGCACTCCTGCGCACCAAATAATGACGAAAATGTCGGGCGTTAAATCAAATCCTACTGGAGAGATTTATGCATTTCAACTACACCACATGCTCGCCCACATTAGAAAGAACGCAACAACGGCAAAAGCCAAAGAATACACGGCAGTGAAAAATATTCCAGAACAAGCACGAACCAGTTTGGCGTTATTTTTCGTTGACTGGGGCGGTAACGACATCAATCATGAGGAATACCTAAACAACATTCCAGACAACTACCCGAAAGATGAAGCTTTGAAAATGGGAGAACTACTGTATTGGTGTATCGGGGGCACCAAAAAAAGCACTTCTACTGCTAGAAAAACCCGCTCTACATCAAAAGAATGGAAGAGCATCATAGAAAAGACAGATAGCAAAGGAGCAACAACAAAAAAAGCAAAACCCCTTTCTTTACCTGCTGGAGTATCTATTCACGATTTGACGGGTTTACACATAGAACTACTAAACATGCTTCCACAAAGAACTTACACGCACTACACACTAAATCAATTATTTATTGAAAACCGGAATATGTACGATGCACTGTTCCAAGACTTCGTTGCACTTTCGCCGTTAGAGCACGACGCTCTCCAAGTGATGCAAAGAATCGTTGACAGTGGAAACATCGAAAGATTCAGGCTCGCAATGATGCATGGTACACAAGGCAAAGTCAGAAAAATGTTGACAGATGGAACCTTTGGCGCGAACCTCCTTGATGCGTTTTCAGAAGCCCAAAGCGCAGTTTCCGCTTACAAAAGAGGCGATTACGCCAGTGCTAGGATAGGCATTGAGAAATTGCAACTTGAGTATGGTTTAGCACCTGACCTTTTCCAATTAGGATTGAGTGAAATGTTCATTGTACACGCAGCAGCGCCAACAGTGAGGAATAAAAAAATCGCACTCAAAGGGCCGAATGTACAACTTCTAGTTTCAGTTGATAAAACAGTAGGTCCAGATGGAGGATGGCCCGGTATTTCCGCAATTAGAGATCTTATGTCTGGTCCGGCATACCAAATAGCAGAAAATGGAGTTGTCGGAACACCTTTACCAGCCGAAGGAACTCCAGGCTCAAGGGTTTTCAAGAACAAAACTACCGTAGCAATCACAACAGATTGGCCGTTCTTTTTCGCTGCTTTAAACCAAAAACAAAATAAAAACAAAGTAACTGTACCGACATCAGCCGCCGTCCGCCCGACAAAGGTTGGAGAAAATTCATTCAAAGGCTTAGATGAATCGGAAAGAACAGTACGACTTTTGATACACGCAAGAGTTGACAGTGGTTTCGACGACTTAGTACCTAAAGGGACCATGCTTGTATCTATTAGACCTCACGGAGGCACTGCCTCAGTAAGGGCTACTGGTAGGCGTTCTGTCAAGAATAAACACGGCAAAAAAAGAAATCGTGGCGGAAACAAAGGTAATGATTCCGACAAAAAAGAAACTAAAACGAGTACTAATGGTCTCTTGAAAATTGAAGACGGCGGCAACCATGTATATGGACAGGTAGACATAATATTCGAAGACTACGGAGGGTTGTTTGACAAAACAGAAGCACCGGCTCAATCTTTCACAGATCGTTCTAAACCCCAAGAGGCTCCGACAGACCTTACAGGAATGGCAGCAGAGGAACAACTTACCGCAGACATACAAGCCATGCAACCGTCAGAAACTTCCGATGTAGATGAAGATGAAACATCTGACCTTTCTGGATTACTTGGCCGCAGATCTGCAAAGCGCCGAATCATTCTTGGCGTGGACTACCATGATTACATTGAACCAGTCAAAAAGATTCTAAAGAAGGAAGGCGGCGCAGCGGGCCTCAAACCTTTGAAGGCAGCATTCCCTAAAGGGACAAACAAGGCACAAGCCAAAAGATTACTAGCTCAAATGCCAGGAGTAGTGCTTCACGCTGATGGCGATTACATACTTGTAGACACTCTATCGAATGTTCCGTTTGACGGTCCAGAGTACATGGAAAAGGCAGAAGAAGCTCGAAGTAGCGCATATGCAAAAAATCTAGAAGAATTCGCGGAAACTTTCCTTGACGAACCATTGAAGGCTTACATGGATTACGCCAAACAAGATGTTTACCATATCGTATTTGTTCCGGCACTTGAATCATTAGCGTTAGACCTTGAGGATATCGATGAGGTCTACGGTGACGAATATAATGACACGGTGAGAATGAAGGACAGAAGGGGAGCTTTCCTCGCCGGAATGCCTGCTCGCTTTGGCAAAATAAGCCCGCTCAGTAATTCTAATCAAATATTCACTGGATATTCAAAAGGTAAACAGGTTTTCATGGACGATAACTATCAACGGCTGGGCACCCATGGTCACGCTGCATTACTCAAATTGTTGGGGATTCGTGCCTTGTTCAACTATGACAAATTAGAGGACTTCGTGAAATCCGTTTTTGCCACCGACACCGGCCAAAAATTAGACCAAATCGGATTCGATTTAGGAGTAATGTACAATGGAGAATTTGAGATTGAGGTTGCTCGGACTGCACAACAGAATAGTGAGAAATTCCCGGATGATAATTTTAGAATCGGCTCATACTCGCCTACATCGCCAATAAATATCCCGTATTATGGATTTGTTTTCTCGTATACTCCAAACAAAGCAGAGACATCTATCAAAGAAATGACTCAACCAGGGTATTATCCAAGTTTTGAGGAACAGATGGAAAAATTGGTCGAGCCTCCACCATTCCCAGAATCTAATCCAGCGAAAGGTGGCGGTCGTTCAATGGGTCAAACCATTGCGATAGAATTGACTCCAAAGGCTGATTTGACTATACACAAGTCAAGAGAAGATGCAAAGTGGCTCAAGATGATAGCAAAGACCGATCCCGAAATCAAAAAATTGTATGATAAGTTTGCAAAGACATCAACTCGCTCAAAAGCGCAAGAAGGTCGCGTGAAGAAAGGTAAAAAGAAAGGTGAAGGCATAACAGGAGACTCCTATGTGGTTTACAAAGGCAATCAAACAGCATTGAAGATGATAAAAGCTCCAAGAAAAGACAACAATGAATTCGTACCTTGGCTATTGATGATTCCACATATTTTAGTCCGTCAAGGAGATGATGGCAAGATATTAGCAAAGAAAGGCAGTGATGCTCACACAGGCATGAAGAACTTACTATCCGAAGTCGAGAGATACTATGGCACTCCAAAATTCAAAACAAACTTGGGCATGGGAGGTTTCCGTTTGATTTCAGACAGAACAGCAAGAAAAATGAGGCAATCCGGTTCTGCAGGTAAAAGGGTAGTAGACATTGCAGTCCATGAGGGTGTGAAGAAAGTCTTCACTACTCCAGGCGTTGCTGTGGAACTAGAAGGTAAAACAGTTAGAGCCCGACCAGACCGCTACAAAATCGATGGAGACATAATGTACCGTGCCAGAGTGCCTTCTTCAAAGAAAATAGTACATTTCCAACAGGGGGGTGGACAATGATGATGATGAAGCATAAAGGAAAGGTAGTTGCGATTGAATTTACCCCAAAATACCGCAAGGGAGAGAGTCAATCAACTAGAATCATGAGTTTGATGAAAGATGCAGAAAACAAGAAACAAGCGGTAAAGAAATCAAATCCAGAAATCCAAATCAAAGGAACAAGATTTGTTCTACCGAAATCCGGTTCGATGCCTGTAATGAAAACCCACAACGAGATTTTGGATATGCAAGATGCAAACAAAGGCGAAGTTACAGTCGGGTTAGCAACTACAGAATGGGGCGTTGAGGAAGTGAAATCCAACCCCTCGGAGGCAGTCGCAAGCGCAATCGTTGACGCAGGTATGGATCAACGAGAGGACATGTTGACTACATTGGGAAAAATCATTCCGGAAACTACTCAGCTTGAATTAGCGAACATGATGTCAAGTCGTGGTAAACGGGCGGCGATTGACTTGACAATGGCTAAGATGTCAAGTGGCACAGAACCTTTGAGAGCGATTCCTTCACCAGTCGCCAAAATATTGACTGGTCCAAACAACCAACCAGTAAGCCGTGAAAAAATTGCATACCAAGCATTGGGAATAAAGCCTCCTAGGTCTGCTCAAGTAGATTCAAGATTCAAAGCGAGCCTAAGGAAAAGAATATCAGAAATATTAGGGATTGCTGGAACAGTAAAGGATAGAAAAGGAAAAACATTGAATTTGGGACAATTTCCGTTCATCGACAATCACATATTCTTAACAAGAACTCACATCAACGATTTTAGAGAAATGATTGCGTTGTACCATTTAGTAAGGGAGCGTAATGCACCATTCATCGAATTGATGGTGCCAGGGTTCCAAAGAGATGACGAAAACGAAGTGCCACTTGACAAGATGATAGATTACCTCATGCCGTCCCCAGACCATCTGTTCCGAGGAGAGCGACTGATGTTTTTCAGTGCTAAGGAAGCAAGGGCTCCAAAGAAATTAGACTTCTTCAAAAAATACTTGCTCGGACTAAGGCAATCCACATCAAGACTTCAAAGACTCCGTAGTAACCAAGCCACCGCTCGTTCAATGCTGAAAGCTTACCAAAGCAAAGCACCTCAAATGTTCCTCAAGACTAGAACCGCAGTTAGTGTACTGGCAGAAAGTCCACTGACTTTGAGATTTGATGAAGACACTGGCGCTTTACCAGAGCCGGAAGATGCTCAAACAGAAGAAAACAGAGACTGGTGGATGCTAGACGAAAAAGAAGTTTCGGAAAAAATGGAAAATCCTACGACATACAGTGTAACAGGAGTATACTTTGGAGCGCCTAACAAAAAACCCGAAAAGATTAGAATAAAACCCAAAGATTTGTTCATCTCTCCAGCGCAACATGAATATCTTAGTGCATATGGTAAATCCAAAGTAGCAGAGATTCCTAAAAACTTGCAACAAAAGTCCGTAAAGGGCAAGCCTACACTTGGAACTCAAATGCTTCTCCCACTACACAACAGAGGGTTTACTTTACCTCCTATCGGTTGGAACCGTGGTTGGATGATTCCTACCATGCAAGTAATTGATGAATACTGGTCTATGCTTGGTGCAAACGAAAATGTGCAACTAGAAGTCCACGACCTACTATATTTGATTGGAAACCAAGCGATGGAGTCTATGGGGTATGAAATCAACGCTCAAGAATACCTGATTATACTTCTTTTACTTGGGGTGTTTGATAGCACAGGAAAAAGTCGAACAGACCAAGCAATCGGATTAACACTTTCTCATCTCAGTGAAAAAGATGGAGCACTCAGTAAGTTCTTAACAAAATTAGAGGAATTGAAAGGTAGTGCGGTTGAAGTACAAGAAATGTCTGATGCTATTGATGAAGACGCCGCAAATGAACTTGAAATCGAAAAAGAAGAATTAGAACGAATTGAGGATTATCTCGCCGGCTATGGCAGATTGTTTACAACATTAACGCCATACGATCCAGAACGAAAAGTTCTCAAACGAAGAAAGGTGGCCCGCCCTCCAAGCATTTTACCATTCCTTGCAAAAGACAAGCAGGGTGAAGTCAGTACAAAGTATTGGGAAAAAGCAAAAATCAAAGCCTTGACAGAAAGCCAAAAGAAGAAAATTGAGGCAGCAATGACGGCTCAACTTGCAACAGGCGAAGAATCTATTGATACAATCAAGGATGTGTTTGACGATGTTGTCAAAACCTTGGCTGCGGCAAAGTCAGCCTTCCGTTTAGCAGAAGAAACTGATGAGAAAGGTAACCTAAGAAAATTAGGAGCACTCAACTTACTACTACTAACAACGAAACTAACACTGAAAAAGACTAAAGAAAAATTAGAAGGAGCAACCGTATCCATGAGCAGTAAAGTCATTGAAGATACTGCGAAACTAGAAACAGCAGTGAAATCGTTCACAACAATACTGACAAGATACTCCAAAAACAAGAACCTCGCTCCTGAAATAGAGACTATTGCAAGAGTGCTCAAGGATTATTTGCAGCACTTTGTCGACACATTGCCCGAGGAACAGAGCAATCAAGCGCAGGCTCTCATCGATGAAATTGATAAGATAAAGGCGATTGAAGTAGAAGCAGAAGAAACGATAACTGCTTCTGCGGAGAAGGCTCAAACAGAAAAAGCCTACCAAGGCCTCGAAGAATTGGTAGGTTCAATAGATTCTATGAAATCAGGCACAGCTTCCAGCGCATTTAAGATCTTGAAAAAGTGGATGGAAAAATACAGCAAACAAACCAATGGCAAAGTGCCTAATAAACTCAAAGCAGCAATCAAAAAATCCGCAGATATATCGGATGATCCCGATATCATGGGCACTATAGTAGATGAAAGCCTTCGAGATATCATCGTCACAGCAGCCAACCGCATAATAACCAATCCAGAAACTTACTATACAAAACAAGGAGATAGACTTGCTGCAAAGGCAGCCGGGGCAATACAAGCAATAATCGACTTCGACAAAAAAACTCCTGATGAAGCGAAAGAGACTGTCGCTCCTTTGATTTCTAAGGAAAGTCCTGGCGAGAAAGCACCAGCCATTGATGATGAGTCGCAGAAGTCCGAACCAACCTACAATACTGTTGAAAAAGAGTTCCTACTGGAAGCATTGGAAAAAGCAAATCAAGAAGTAGTATTGGAGGACATGCCCTTGAACGAGACACTCTATCCTGAACTACTAACCATACACTTTCCTAACCTAATTTTGCCTGACAAAGAAAGGTATAAAGGCTTAGACCAAATGAGGCCAAAGTTTCAATTACTAACATATAGTGACATAGGCGACGCATTGAAGCCAGAATTCAAACCGGCATATGCAACGAATGATGATTTAGTACAAATGTCTAGTAAAGGCGAAATATTATTCTTGGCGGCTATAGCTGAACCAGACGGAACCAATATTATAGCACTAATTGAACATGGAGACGGAGGAACACTTATTGACCCCAAGAGTATCTTAGTAGAAAACTGGAGTGAAGAAATTGGTCAACTTACATACGAAGAAGAAGAAGAAGAAGAAGAATTGGTAGAACTAAGCCGCAGATCCGTAAAGAGTTCACATCCCGAAGCTATCCCTGAATCGATACACAGAGATTTGTTAGCGGCAGGTTTGGTTCGTGTGCCATACGATTATTATAGCCGAGGAGAACAAATGTATCAACCTGCTGACAGCGTAGGTGCGGAAGAGGTAGTTTATGTGTTGGATGGATATCTCGATACAATTAGAAGACAGACTGCTAATTTTAAGCGTACAGATTTCCCCATGTTTTGTGCATCAGACGAAGGCTTTAGAATAATTGGGACATCCTTCCATGGCGGGGGTCCAGAGGGTACTTATGAAAGAATGACACAAGAGTTTGGAGAAGAATATCTAAGAAATTTGGGATGGGGAGAGTTTGAAGATGTTGGACCAGACAACCTTGATATTATTCATGATTCCTGGGTAGAAGAAAAGCCAGGTTGGGAACTTGAGTTGTTACCGGGTGGCCTCTCGAAAATGCAAACTGCAGTTGCCGCATACAAAGACGCGGTAGAATTATTTTTGAAATACGACTATTACCACTACACTGATTTACCGAGTGGTGAACGCATCGAAAGAGACAATATAGACGAATTTATGAAAAAGAAAGGCGTATCAAGAAGAAGACCAAATCCACCAAACAAGCGAATGTACAAAGGCGTACAAATCAAGAAATTGAAGAAAGGCTACAGAGTCAAGAAGAAATCTGGCAATATGGATTTCAAACTGCTCAAGCAAGCAAAAGAATACATCGATTCGATGAAAGACCAGCGCCGCTCGAAAGTTCTTGAAGGTCATACCTGTATTTACATGGTACAAAAGTCGCCTTGTGGTGGTCTGCTTTACACAATGAAGCAAAACCCGCACATGCACAAGTGCAAGGACTGTGGTGCGAAGTATCGGTTGGAGGCAGACTGATGCCCCGACAGTCATCAAAATGGACAATGACGATATACCACGAGGAGGGAGGTACCCTCCAAGTGAGATTTGAAGGTCCTTCAAACAAGGCCAAGGATATGCATGCCCTTGAGGCAGCAATCCGTGGTCTAAGGGCTTGGGATATTGAGCCACATTTTGTTGACGGAGTTGCACCGAAGAAAATGAAACGAGATTGGCTACTTCCGATAAAAAAGATAGCAGCAAAATTCAATCCTAACCCGAAGGGCAAAAAGAAGAAGGGTGCAAAAGCCACAGACCAAGATGCGATTGAACTTTACAAAAGATTCAACGGAACTGATCCAACAGACATCAAGCACACTCAAGTTTGGTTACCTGATGAAAGCTCTCCTTTAGTGGCACTTGGGGAGGGTTTTTGCCCATTTGTTGGATATTCTTCTGCAAAAACTAATAGTAAGGGCGAAGAAGACAAGTACATTCATCACTTCGGAGAGGAAGGGGGAACCAAACCCCGCCTGTATGTCACATGCCCGCCACCTGGCTACGAGCGAATGCTTGTGATTTTCGGAGGAGATTGGGACATTGAAGAACGAGGAGACGGACTACTATGGCTGGTGAACTAATATGAGTAAACACACATTATCTGCCACTTTGAGCAACATTAAGGGCTCACTGGCAAAAGACATCAACACATATGCATACGGTAAGTATGGGCTAATCAGCAACCCACTCGGGCACCTTCTTTTTATGGCGAGTGTTGGTTCAATATCTTACCTCCTCGGTACTATCGTGATAGGCTCTATTTCCCGCGAATTCGATGAGTCATAAGGTGGAGGAGATGAATGACAATGACAGACATCCCGGTCGGCTCCAAGGAAAAAGACGCAGTACCTACGACTAGAGGTTCTGTTGTCGAAACTCCTATCGAGGACGAGATTGAAGATGTTGAACAACATCAATCATTTGAAGGCCTTTTTGTAAAAAACGAAATGAAATCTATTCCAAGGCCGTTCGCTGGAGTAGACGGAAATTTCAGCACAAAAGGTGCAATCCAAGAGAAAAAAAATCTAATCGACAAAATGAAAAAATTAGTCCCATTCAAATACAATAACGATGGAAGTCCAGTAAAAATCACACCATTAACCCAAATGTATCTAGTGAGATACCTTGGACCTATGCTGTATGATAACGCAGGACAAGCTCTAAAAAAACAGAAAGTGAAAATCGAAAAGAAAGCATCATCTAAGAGAGAAATTAGAAAGCGTTTGCAAAACCTAATCCGACAAGTAGATGAAAATGATAAGATATTAGCCTCAGAATCGACCCTTGAAATGGATGTACTCTTTCCTTTTACACGATTGAAAACATTGATTGACGACCCGATAAAACCTCTTCCTGACGCACGGTACGGTATGATTCAAGAGTATTACAGCACATTGACTACTGAGCAGAAAAAAACATTCAAGGAATCCATGTTGAAAACAGTAAATCGCATCCCGACAACTACCGAAGACGGCAAGATACTAGTTGAAGAAAGATATAGAAAACCATTGTTGGCAATGTTCGAGGAACTAGGAAGCAAGACAAAACCCACAAAACTCTCGTTACTCGATGACCCTTCCGGTGAAAAGAAATTTTCAGTAGAGCAAGGAACTACGCTGACTACATACGGTCTCAACATTCTTCTAGCCGAGGAGGCGGGCAGACACGGACTTGCCGAAAGCGCCCTCAAAGAATACCCAATAGAATGGGAAGAAATAGAAGAGTTTGACGGTTCTGGATATCTAGACCAGTTGATAGTTGCAATTTACGACCTCGACAATGACGACGCGGTTTTTGCTTTGAGGAATTTGCTCACTACAGAATACGAAGTAATCATAATGAACATAGGGACAAAAGAAATTCCAGCAACAGCAGTGGTATTAGATGACGATATAGAAATCCGAGTCGGGCTCCACCTGTTGAGTGGGTCAAGCCAAGCAGATAGCATTCGTTCCATCGCACAAATGGGTAGACAAAGCCCTGCAAATCTTGAAAACAAAGAGGCCCGGGTCCCGGGATGTATAGTTCTTGAAAACCTCGTCAAACATATGTATCGAATAATGTCCTCTAAATCAGTGAAATACAATGCAGAAACAAAAACATATGATGATGAAATGGTATCTTTCAGACTTGAAGCACTTGAAGCTACTTTTTCGGCAACATTTAGAGACGGTGAACTTCAATCGTTGAACAATGATGGAACATTATCTTCTGGAAATATAATATTTGATGACGGTAGAAGCGGGTATTGCACAATTATGTCAAGTGCTGGCTCCGAAGAATCAGTTGTAGATCCATCAGAAGCAAGACTATTCAACGCCTTCGGGCAAGTAATTGAAATTATCATGCTTGACAACGCAGTCGAGGCAGCAAAAGGCACCAAACAAAGCCCCTCTCACACAAGATATGATGAAACAATCAATGCACTAATTGGGAATTCAGCCGCTATCGGGATTGCGACTTACCATGCACAGTTCCACTTCAACCTCTTACTCAACCAACTGCAATCTCCATTCCAGTCAATGAATGTAACCGACAAAGATGTGGTGGGGGGCCGGCTACTTGCGGTCGAAGCATATTTTGGAGACCCTGCAAAACTCATGCTTTTTTGGATGCTAAACTTCCGAGACTATCTCAATTGGGGCGCTACTGCCGAAGACGGCACCCCTCAATTTTTCCAAGCTCCACTTGATGCAAGAACTAGAGCAGAAATCGACGCGTTCGAGAAAAACAAATTATCTCACTTAATCTTAGCATACTACAGATTAGCATTTGCCATGCTGACTACAAAGGAAGTTATTACTGGAAAAGGCAAAAAACCCAAAGGAGCAGCAGACATCAAGGATTACTGGAGAAAACTTTTGTCTGATGCGCAAAACGATCCGCCTCCGGGTGCTAGATTCGTGCAAATGCTTGCATTCGCATTTGGCGGACTAGGTACAGAAACCCGAAGAACAGATGTGCCTTATGCTTCTTGGATGCCACCGCCAACACAAACGAAAGGAATGACGACAAAGCAAGAGTCATCAAATTTAATAGATAAATATTTGAAGTGGGCTTACGGGCAAAAACCACTTGACATTAGTTGGTTTGCCGAAGTAGCAGCAGTATACCACGCATCAAAGGCTATTAGTATCAGCGAAGACTATGCTGAAATGGTTGAAAATTTCGTGGATGCAGTTGCCTTAGATGGAGGACACGCTTTCTTGTTCGCAATCTTGTTACACGAAGAATCAGAAAGAAATACGATACCACAAACTCCAGAGCCAATAGATGTAAGAATCATAAATGTCGGTGAAAAACAAGACTTGAGCCAAGTAATGGATACATCAACTCCTTTCGAGGCTAAATCTAAAACTGAAACCGAAACTACAACTAAAACAGAAACTAAAACTGAAACTAAAACTGATACAGAAGAAACGGACAATGAGGAAAAAACATTTGACCTTGCCGACATTGGGCCGATGGTTGACCTTGATAATGTTGAACAAATGCCTGAGCAAGTCCAAAGAGAAGCGACCGAGGCCGAGGAAACTTTCCTTAATACAATCGCAATGATGGCTTTGGACGAAGATAATACAGTGACAATTAGGGGTATGTTCGACCCAGACTTATATGATGGCGAAATCAGTCAAGAATTCATAAATGAGGTACGAGACGCTTTCCAACAAGATGGCTCAATCGGAATCGACACTGTAGCAGAAAAATACGGTGTTTTCGTCGATCCAACAAATCTGCTGGAGGACGACTGAAATGGAGATGCCTGAGAGACTATCGTTTATCTTTAAGGCGACTTTATTCGACAGAGATCCAACTTTAGAAGAACAAGATGTAATAGACCAAGCATTACGCTGGGTTGGTGGGGATAAAAAAAGACCCGGTCTTTTTCTAACTAGGCCATTGCTGTACTTTATCTCAAAAGGAGCAGGGGGCCTTAATCAAGAATTATTACCTCCGGGTGCAGAACGACAGGGTCAATCGGGGGGTTTGCGCCCGGAAGGAGCGAGACCTGTGTTGATACCGGAAATTGATTATCCAGGAGTGCCCTTTGAAATCCTACCAAGGCTAATCGCAGCACAAGCAGTTGACCTTTTTCGTGAACACAAAGCTGGGAGTAGACTTGGCCCAGACCCAAATATGCTAACAGAAACATCAATGATAACCGATGTGAATTATCCAGAACTGACCGAAGAACAAATTGTTTTAACAGAGTCGCAGCGAAGACTTCGAGCATCTTACGCCATGCGTCTTTTACGCTACATGGATGCTAGATTAAAGGTTGAAAACAAGAGGTATATACACTTTGATATGACAAAAGGAAGGTCAGAGTTGAAGCAAGATAAAGGTTCTTACAATTCTGGTCAATCGGTAGGTATCGCTCTAGAAGAAAACCCAGATACGGTCGTGCAAGTGATTTTCAAAGCTCGAAAATTTAAAGGACAAATTGCAACAAAAGGCCAATTCAGAGATAGCGTCATAAAATTATGCAGACTACTCGCTGAAAAAGAAGACATTGGCTCTCTCCCTATGACATTTGGCGACCGCATGGTCGTGCATTTTACCCGAGGAATGGTCCCCCTTTCTCTTGGTGAAGTCTACCAAGCAATGGGTGATGTAGGCGGAAGAATGGTCGGCGGTAGATCCGCTGCTCAGGGAACCAGTCTCGACTATAAAGACATGGAATTTTTGGATTGCATCGCAGTTAAGGAGTCATTCGTAGGACTGAAAGAAGCGCCGTTCATGTTCGCCTTTTCCCTTCACATCCAGCCAAGGGCTCCGAGGTCTAGTGCCTCGAGTCCAGGGGAGGGAGGCCATAAAATCAACAAAACAGTAGCGTCTGGGTTAGCAATTACACCACTGACTAAGCAGTTCAGTCATGGGTACGACGACCACCCTGAGGTAGTATTATACCGTGCAGGTGACTTAGTGCAAAAAGCAGTCACATTCTACAGACTTGCAGGTTTGATTGAGGTGCCGGATATTTCATCGATAGAACCAACAATGTCAGAAAGGGCTGTGGAAGCATTTGCAGAAATGCGTAGAAATCAACCGAAAGAAGGGAAATTAGGAGACATACGGGATGCGATACTTTGTCATGCTGTATCAGAAGGTCGAGACGCAATCTTGCATTTTTCCAACAATAAGGCCGTGTTATGCCTAAACAGAGACAATGTGCTAACAAATCTTAGACAAACTAATGAAATGGAAATTTTGTGTAAGGATCTTGGCATCGATGACTTAACAATACAATGCACGATACCCAACACTGAACTAGCAACGACTCAATACTCCCTAGAATCAGAAGAATCACTAGGGGTATTGACTGTTATTTGGGACGACCTTATAGTGAGATTGAACCGTATTCCCGAAGACTCATGGCGGCAGTGGTCTACACTTGCTTTGATTGCCGATGATTCAATACGCCCAGAAAGATACAGCATGGGTAATGTAGCAGAATTATATTATGATGAGGTAGTGCAAGGTGCTGCCCAAGCAGTAATGGCTTATGACGAAGACAACACTCGAACGATAGTATACGCTCCTAGAACACTGGATGCAGTCGTGATAGGATTTGATATTGAAGGTAAAAGACCACAGAATGGCGAAATAGGAAACATGATTGTTGCACTTATGGACACAGAACGGGTCAAAATGGGTAAAAAGAGGCGAAAAACAGAAATATTCTACCCATTAGGTACAATCTCAACATTGTCAGGATTTACGGTCGAGAACAGGCGAGGAATATTTGAACATTTGATGAACCATGTTACTCACACTATGGATAATATCGCTTTTGTGAATCCACTAAAAGCCAATTTGATTCTGCGTATTGAGTATGATGGTTTCGCAAATCAAAAAATGCAAACTACATACCGTCTCAAACACCAACGAGCAAAGTACGATGGTCCAACTTTTCGTCCTGAACCAGAAGGCGCATTAGGTACACTCCCGGGTCAGTCAACAGACTACAATCTTGACCGCCTCGTTGGTCTTGGAGGCGGTGGAATGATTGATATCGGCCCATCATATCTAATAGAACATAGCGAAAGAAGGATGCCAACATTAAGAAATCCAAGAGTTCTACACCTAAGCTCGTTTATTCGTTCACTCTCGGATTTATTAGAAGGTGACCCTAAGATGGTAGCAGCCTTCGGTAAGAAAAGAGGAAAAGGAAAAGATGCAACCTTTGACACTGGAGTGCCACTAGCACAGATAAACCCTCCTTATGACAGATATCCAGGCGGCATTACTCAAATGATTGCCGACCAAATTCGTATGGGCTCTTTGAAACATAAGCCACAAGGACGGACATTTGGCTGGACTTACAAAGAACTAGATCCGAACTGGAAGCAAAAATATCCTTTGTTGGCAGGACGGCTAGAGGAAGCAGCGAATCGAGGTTTCAAGGTTCAATTGAACCCGCCAACAATTCCATTTTCCATTGAGTATGATGGGGAGGGTGATGACCTCACAGATTCTTTGTCCGTGAAAGACCTGCTTGATAGGTCGCTTGAACGAAAAGGAACAGAGAAACACCCTATGAGCAAATATGGCGACTACAACCTATACGGCAAGAAGGATAGAAATGATTGGGAACACTTTGATTCAGACAAAGAACTCCCAGCCGATTACACAGACTGGCAGTACAGGCCTCCGTTACCAAATCCATATCCAAGATTTACTGCTCATCGCCAGGAAGTGCCTTGGAAGTTCGACCAAGACATCTTCGACGGTTCAAGCTTTAGGACATTGAAAGGAAAGAAGTTCAATCAAACCAGAGGGATGCTCAACAGAAACAAGAGATACTCTGACCTTTACGACCAAGGAATCGCCGTACAAGCAATCGTAGGGAAGATTGATGGCAAATGGGCAGTTCAGTCCTATCGTGTACCAAAACAACATAAAACACGCCGTCTTAAGCGGGAGATACAACTCGATGATGCAAAGGCTCCTAAATGGTATCAAAAAAAGCATCCAGCGTCAGCACCTTACGGTCAAAAGGCCAAGGCGAAAGAAGATGCAACAAGCGGACTTGCGCAGGTGTTGGCAAACCCTCTTGTGATGACAGAACCAACAATTATCGCTTTTTGCGGCCCTAGTGGCTCAGGTAAGTCCACAGTCGCTGCTCATCTGGAAGAACGCCTCCCTGGCGCTGAAATTATTCTATCATACACAACACGAGACCGTCGCCCAGACGAGGTTGATGGTTTCGATAAGAACTTCGTTACTAAGGAATCCTTTGAAGAGATGATTGAAAATGGACTTTTTACTACTCCCAAAGGGGTCAAACTGTATCAACAACAAGCTAACGGACACTACTACGGGAGAAGGTATGACGAACTAATGGGCACGCAATATCCTATTGTCGATGTTAGTTTTACAGGCCTAAGGCAACTTAGGGAAGCATTTGGTGAAAACATGGTGTTTTCAGTATTCTTGAAAAACAAACTGACAGAAGAACGAAGATTCCAGATAATGATGCAGCGTGGAGAAATGACGGAAGCAGAGGCCCGACAAAGAGCAATGGTGGGAAGTCAAATGATGAAAGACTACAAACGCTACGATTTTGATGCAGTAGTTGAGAACAAATTTGGCCGCTTGTATCAAACAGGCACTAGGGTAAAAGAAAAACTGTTCAAATCAATCGATGCAAAAGACAACCCCCATCCAGAAAAAATTACTCCTAAATATGTGCGTTCACACCCAAAAACGCTGTTTGTATTTGGAGACAACGACCTGCGCCAAGGGAAAAAAGGTCAAGCACAAATTCGAGACGAATCTAACACAGTTGGCATAAGAACAAAAAAAGCACCGAAAAGAAATAAGTCAGCATACTACACAGATACTGAATACGATGCAAATGTAAAAAAACTGAAGGAAGATCTAAAAAACATCTCAAAACTTTCTTCCAACTATGATAATGTGTATTTCATCCCCGGCATAGGCGAGGGGCTTGCTGAACTTCCCAAGCGAGCCCCGAAGACCTTTGCATGGTTGAAAAGAAACATGGCAATCAAAAACCCTCCGGGCATACCCAAGCCGGGAAAGGAACTCTCCTTGGAACGCAAGCGAGAGATTCGCAAACGATGGCTTGAATTGGTGAACATGACTCACAAGGAACTCAAACGGTTCTATGACTCAGACCTCGGAAACAAGCGTGCGGGGTTGAGCAGAGATGAGGCAAAAGAGGCAGGTATCTCATCAGGGCGCGACTCAGCACTTGCAATCATGAAGATGAAGCAAACTCCAGTAAAAGATTGGCACAAAACACGCTCAAAGGATAGGGGGAGAGGCATTATGTTAGATTTTTGGCAATGGGCTCAAAAACAAATCAATTTCAACACAAGACACCGTTCTATGAAAGGAGCTTATCTAGATGACAAAGGCAGACCAAAAAGGAAACTACTCGGACTTTGGATTTGGGGCCACGACCCTTGGCGATATGCCCTCAAAGTAGATCCAGAACCGATGCCTCCTTGTCCAGATGTGTCATGGGTTGGTTCACGCGAGAAGAGTCGGTTTGGGATTGTGGAGGTGGAAAAATGAAGTGTATAGTATGTGGAAGTAGCAACTTGCAATCAGACACAGTTATCATGCAAGGCAAATGGAGCAGGTTATTCAACTACTCAAACAAGAAATTCCAAGCCATCAGTTGTTCAGAATGTGGACACACGATGTTATTCAAGAAAGATGCTAAATTCAATGTGTTAGAGGCACTTGTGGGGTGAGACGATGATTATAGGGGATTTACCAAACAAAGTCACGCCCTTTTTCCCCGGCGAAGGTGTTGAAACACACCCATGGCTAAGATATGCAGACCTCATTAATCCAGTCAGCTACACTGGCGTTGTCTTGACTCCTGAGTCAAGAAATGCACTACTATCTGCTTTTGAATTACCGAATGGGTGGACAGAGTTTGCTCATCACATGACTATTACTATGGGCGAACTTACTCATCCAAAAGGTAAACACGACTATTCTCCAACATACCCGCTTGGTTCAACAGTTACTCTTCGAGGCGTGTCTTACGGACTTAATGACAAAGTGATGGCTTTGAGGGTTGAACCTCCTCATCCAATTAGCCCTAAAGTCAAATTCCCGCACATTACAATCGCTGTAAACACAGAAGAGGGGGGAAAACCATTCCAATCTAACCAACTTGACTATGAACAATTCACACCATTTGAAATCATGCTTGAAGGGATTGTAACTGAGGTTCAACAGGTACAGAATAATCCGCCAAAGAAAACCCCAGGAGGCAAAACGATTCCGAAGCGGTACCTAAAGGGCTTGACGAAGGAAGAGATGCAGATTGCGATCAAGGAAATCGACAAAGGCTACAAGTACGATATAGATGATCCAAAAGCATACGAATATTGGAAATCTGATATACAAGCAACAGCAAGAGGCTACAAAACAGTACCAAGTAAATACAAGAAAAAGTTCATCAAAATGTATGGTCCATTACCAGAAAAGGGCAAATTCATAGACAAGATAGCAAAAGCAACAAAGATCAAGAAGCGTATACTGCAAAAAGTGTACGATAAGGGTTTGGCTGCGTGGAGAACTGGACACAGACCCGGAGTTCAACAACACCAATGGGCGGCAGGAAGAGTTTATTCTTTTGTAACATTGGGCAACACAGTAAAGAAGGGCAACAAAAAGATGGGAGACTATCAACTTGCGATTGAAGCAGGGCTAATCAAAGCAAATCCCGTTCTACCAGAGAAAAAATATGGCGTTTTTCCACCCACTGCATATTCCTTTGACCCCTCAGTCGTCCCCTCTGCAAAGTGGTACTCTGATTCGCAAAAAGTCCACGACGACAACATAAAAGGAATGAAAGAACACGAAAAATCAGTCACCAAATATATGAAAGAAAATTACAAGAAAACATGGAATTGGGATGACAAACCATTCAAAGATGATACCGAAAGAGATGCTTTCATGAATGCAAAGAACTTTGCTAATACATCGAAGGAAGACGGCGGAGATGGAGCGCCGTCAAGAGTGTGTGGGCCAGGGTGCATAGTGTGTTGGAGGGAAAGTAAAACCAAAACAAAAACCAATCCCGCTCATGAAGATAGTCCTAAAGATTTTGAAGAAGATATGGGCTCAGGGTATACCACCGAGGAAGCCATAGAATACGCACTTAAAGTAGCAAATGACCCTGAACTTCTTGACACCATAAGGCAAATAGCAACGGAGCAAAATGAAACTAGATATTTGAAACTCAAATACGAAAATGATGTAGTCGAACTTTTGATTGAAACGGACCCAGTTAAATCGAATGAGATGTTAGTTGCGGTAATAGAACCCGGTTTTGATTCAAAGTGGCAAGAAGCTTTAGCAAACCCTCATGGTGGCGCACATAGAATACCCAAGAAGTATGAAGGACAACCTAAGAGTGAACATTCAGACTTGTTTGATGATGAGGATAAAGAAAACACAATACAAGGCTTAGGGTTCAAAGATAAAGCAACTGCTATTAAGTCAATAAACATAATCAAGCGTTCCGGTAAAACTCATGCTCATAAGATACAAGCAGCAATGGCTATGGAACAAAGAGCAAGATTTCATGCACACCAAACTCCTGGAATAAAAGCCGCGCAAAAAGTATATGCTAAGTTCATTGAGGAGATGAAGAAGAAAACTAAGGCAAAGCGTAACCCACCCCTAACCTTTGAAGAGATAATTCCAGTAATTTTTGAAATAAGCGAAGATAGACAATACACCTTGTTTAATCGACTAATCAAACTCATGGAAGAGTCTGGTGAAATCGCCGAAGAGGTCTTAATCAAAGAAGGATTTAAGCCGTACAAAGAACCCGGCAAAGATGGTGTAGAAGGAGAAATAACTGATGCAATAGTTGTGCTACTAATGGCATTTGAAAGAAGTGGCGGTACACCAGAAGAACTCAAAGATTTACTACACAAAAGTATTAGCAAAAGCGGAACATCATTAAAACGAAATCCCCGTACACCCGGAGGTAGAAAGGTCCCTACTAGATATCTTAAGGGCTTAACTAAACTAGAGAAGCTCATAGCAGAAGATGAAATAGACCAAGGCTACAAATATGATGTAAATGACCCAGAAGCATACAAATTTTGGCAATCAGACATAAAGGCTACTGCCCGTGGTCTAAAAATAGGACCCTCAAAGCATCGTATCAAATACTACAAGAAGTATAGAAAAAACATAGACAAAGACTACAAACCATCTGGTAAAACACCCAAGCAAAAGTTTCTGAATCGTATCCGCAAAGAAACTAAAATCAAAAAGTCGATATTAGAGAAAATATATGACAAAGGCTTAGCGGCGTGGCGAACAGGACATCGACCCGGAGTTCAACAACATCAATGGGCTGCGGGAAGAGTTTATGCCTTCGTAGTAGGTGCAGATTCATCAACGGGCCCTGGTAAGCCCGACCATAAGCTAGCCGTAGAAGCAGGGGTGAGATGATGGAAGCAAGAGAATATGAGAGCTACCAAGTCATAGGTGTTAGTAATAATGTTACTATTGCTACTCTTGCTCACAAGGACTGGGTAGTGTTTGTCAACGGCCAGTTAAACGAAGATAATATGGAATGGTACTCAACCCCTATGATGAAACAGTTACACAACCTAACCGGTAGAGGTTACTTCCCCAGAGGTATTACTTTAGGAGATGCTACTAGCTCTCTAATTATAATCGACGGCACTTACG